>JGI12316J15310_10000044_pt39 | contig 68132 bp, 61 predicted proteins | sample MarCyaLeptolynsp_FD_15310 | JGI IMG/M metagenome (IMG submission 15310) | reverse complement strand
GACGGTGGCACCGGCAAACTCGTTGGCATGCCACTCGGCCGAAAACCGCTGAACCCGTTCAAACGCATTGCCCACCAGATGCCGCATGACATTGGCCGCGAACACGATCCACACGCGGAACATGATGTAGCGCATGGTGAAGTAGAGAACGGTGATGCCGAGCAGGATGTAGAGCAGCTGCCAGACATCGGTATGGGCCTGATCGCCTGCAATGGCATCGACCAGCCGCCCGGCCATGATCGGCAGGATGGTGTCGAGTGCTGCCAGACCGAGCACCAGAAGCACGCAGACTGCAAAGAGGCGGGGAAAGCGCATCCAGTAACGCCAGACATACTGGACGGTTTCGAAGGTCGTAATATTGGTCATTGTATTCACAGCCCGCGCGCAGGCGCGGCACTGTCCCAGGAAGATAGATGTGTGTTTTCTGAATTGGACAAACGATGCGGCCAACGCCCGATGGACATCGGGCGCTTTGGGAGGGTCACGGGCCCGTCCTGCTAACGCTGGACGAGACGACGGACGCCAACCGCGTTTGTCTAAACCTTGCCTCTAGGCGCGGTGCCTATGGCCGCAAGGTTTGGAAAACGCGATCACGCGGGGAGGATCGAATTGCATCGAGAACCTCTTCCTGGGTGGCCGGAGGATCCAAACAGGGACCGCTGCGGCGCGTGAATCGCAAAACCCCGCCCCGAATGGGCGAAGCAGTCATGACATTGCCACAGGATTTCGCGATTGTGGAAGTCAGAAAAACGTGATGCATGGCAGGACTGCGAAAAGCGCGGTACGATTGCAACATTCCTGTCCCCCGTGCTGCCCCGAATACTGGCCGGCTCCCGGAGAACCAATATGCGCGCCTTGCTCTACTTCATCATTGCCATTGTCATTCTTGTGGGTGGCGCAGTTTTCCTGGCTCCCATGTTCATCTCTGCGGATCTGGTGAAACAGGAAGTGGAAGCCGCCGTTGAAAGCGCGACGGGCCGCAAACTCACCATCGAGGGGGATGTCTCGATCAGCGCCTGGCCCGCTCTTGCAGCGAATATCGGCGATGTGACCTTTGCCAATGCACCGGGCGGCAAGGCGGACAACATGGCGACCATGAAGGAGCTGCGCGCGGAACTGGCGATCATGCCGCTGCTCTCCGGCACGGTGCAGGTGGACGAGTTCGTGCTGCGCGAGCCGGTGATAAATCTGGAAGTGGCCCGCAACGGCACGCCGAACTGGCAGTTTGAACCTGCCGCCGCGCCCGCTGATCCTGCGCCGGCTCCGCAGGACACGTCTGGCGGCGATACGACGCCTGCCGGTGACGGCGCATCCGGTGGCGGCCTCGCACCGACCGAGGTGTCGCTGGCCAACATGACCATCGAGAATGGCCAGATCAGCTACAGCGATGCACAGTCCGGTGCCGCGTACAATTTCAGTGACGTGGACGTGACGCTGAACCTGCCGAGCCTGGATGAGCAGTTGGTTGTTTCCGGCGCACTCACATGGAACGCCGAGCGGGTCAACATTGATGCCACCGTTGACCGCCCGCGCGCGGCGCTGGAGGCAGCCACGACCGCGGCCACGGTCAATGTCGCGTCGAACCCGGTGAATTTCGCCTATGCCGGTGACCTCACATTCGGCAACGCGCTTTCAACCGCAGGCACGGTCGAGCTTGCCGTTCCGTCCGTTCGCGGGCTTTCAGCGTGGACCGGCAGCCCAATGGCGGAAGGCGGCGGCTTCGGCCCCCTCGCCCTCAACGGCCAACTTGCCAGTGCAGGCACGCGTTACACTTTCTCCGACGCCACCATGTCGCTGGACGGCATGAACACCACCGGCAATCTGGTGGTGGAAACAGCTGGGGCACGGCCGAAGCTGTCCGGCACGCTGGCGGTCGACCAGATCGACACCAATGTCTATAGCGGCCAGGGCGACGCGGGCTGGAGCACGGACAAGATCGACTTCTCCGGCCTCAAGGCCATCGACACGGATCTCGACCTGTCCGCCGGTGAAATCATCTTCGGCAACATCGTGATCGGGCAAAGTGCGCTTGGGCTCGACATCACCAACGGCACACTGGTGGCCGACCTCACCAAGATGGCGCTGTATCAGGGGACCGGCAGCGGCAAGCTGACCCTGAACGGCCGCCGGGCCACGCCGTCGCTTGCGGCCAACTTCAATCTCTCCGGCCTTGCCATCGAACCGTTCCTCAATGCCGCTGCCGGCTTCAAGCGGCTGGCAGGCACCGGCCTCTTCAACATCGCCGTGACGGCGCAGGGCTCGTCGCAGGCGCAGATGGTCAACACCCTCAACGGCACCGGCAATATTGATTTCCGCAATGGCGCCATCAAGGGCATCAATCTGGCGCAGATCATCCGCACGGCCCTGACGGACCCGATCTCCGGCTGGAGCAATGCCACGGCGTCCGACACGGACTTCAGCGAACTCAACGGCTCGTTCAATATCACCAACGGCACGCTGTCCAACAGTGACCTCAAGATGCTCGGGCCGCTTCTCCGCCTGACGGGCGCGGGCAGCACCAGCATTGCACAGCAGACCATCAACTACCGGCTGAAGCCCAAGCTCGTGGCCTCCCTGGAAGGTCAGGGCGGCGCGGCGGACAAATCGGGTCTTGATATTCCGGTGATTGTCACCGGCACCTGGTCAAATCCGAAATTCGCGCCCGATCTGGCGGCGGTGATCTCCAACCCGACTGAAATTCTCAAGGGCGTTGAGAGCCTTGAGAAGATCCAGCCCAAGGACATCATTCGCGGACTGCTGGGGCAGGAAGAACCCTCCGGTGATGCGCCGGCGGAAGAAAAGAAGCAGCCGAACCCGGAAGATGTTCTCCGGGGCCTCTTCGGACGCTAGGCCCGGGCTATTCGCATCCCATTTGCATCACCGGGGTGATCGTCTAGGCTCCCGGAAAGCGGCTGATTTGCTAAGGATCAGCCGCATCGCCCATGGGAGCCTCATGACCACCGATTTGCCCGCCGCCTCGCCCCAATCAGGGGCAGATGATGACCCGCTGGTAAGCTTTCGCAGCGTGCGGAAGACCTATGACGGCGAGACGCTGGTGGTCAAAGATCTCGACCTTGATATTGCCCGCGGCGAGTTCCTCACCCTGCTGGGACCCTCCGGGTCCGGCAAGACCACCTGCCTGATGATGCTCGCGGGGTTTGAGACGCCGACCGGCGGCGACATTCTTCTGGACGGTGACCCCATAACCACCCTGCCGCCGCACAAGCGCGACATCGGCATGGTGTTTCAGAACTACGCCCTGTTCCCGCATATGTCGGTGGCTGAAAACCTCGCCTTCCCGCTCAAGGTACGTGGCATGGCGCCGGGGGACATCGCCGCCAAGGTCGCTGATGCCCTGGACATGGTGGAACTTGAAGACTTTGGCAGCCGCATGCCCGCGCAGCTCTCTGGTGGCCAGCAGCAGCGCGTCGCAGTTGCGCGTGCGCTCGTCTTTGAGCCAAAGCTGGTCTTGATGGATGAGCCGCTGGGGGCGCTCGACCGCATGTTGCGCGAACAGATGCAGCTTGAGATCAAGCACCTGCATGAGACGCTGGGCATCACCATCGTCTATGTCACCCACGACCAGAGCGAAGCGCTCACCATGTCGGACCGGATTGCCGTCTTCAATGACGGCGTCATCCAGCAGGTTGATGCGCCGGCGCGCCTTTATGAAATGCCGCAAAACAGCTTCGTGGCGTCGTTCATCGGCGAAAGCAACCGGCTGGCCGGTGACGTACGGGGCACGGTCAAGAACAAGGTCACGGTGGCACTGGATGGATCAGCCGGGCTGGTGCTCGCGGACCCCATTGCAGCTCGTGAGACCGGTAACCGCACCCTCCTGTCCATCCGGCCGGAGCGGGTCCACGTGCTGGCGGATGACGCGACTGAGACCTTCGACAATGTGTTTGAGGGAACCGTCCGTGAACTGATTTATCTGGGCGACCACGTACGGGCGCGGCTGGCGCTCGGCGGCAGCGAAGACTTTATCGTCAAGATGCCGAACGCAGCCGGCACGTCGCTGCCCAAGCGCGGGGATACTGTTCGTGTCGGCTGGGCTGCGGAGGATGCACGCGCATTGGACTATATTGAACTGGAGGCGGACGGCCCGCGTGCCGCCGCCTGACAGACCATCATTTGGGGATGCATGACATGTCGATCACCACTTCACTGAACGCCCGGCTCTTGGCCGCAACCGCCTTTCTGGCATTTGGCCTTGCGGCCTGCGATAGCGGCAACGATACCGCGACGGACACGCCCCCGGTCGATACGCCGGAGACCACCGCAGGTGATGCTACGACGGATGCCTCTTCTGATGAAGCCGTCAGCGATGAAGGCATCACGCTCACTATCGTCTCGTGGGGCGGTGCGTACACGAAGGCGCAGGTTGAAGGCTTTCACAAGCCGTTCATGGAAAAGACCGGCATCACCCTCCAGTCGGACGACTATGACGGCAACATCGCCCCCATCAAGGCGCAGGTGCAAAGCGGCAATGTGGTGTGGGATGCGGTCGATGTTGAAACCAGCGAAGCGGTGCGCCTGTGCGATGAAGGCCTGATCGAACCCGTCGACCATTCCGCTCTGCCACCGGCTCCCGACGGCACACCGGCGCTCAAGGATTTCCTGCCGGGGACGCTGTTTGAATGCGCGGTGCCTGTGTCGATCTGGTCGACCATCATTGCCTATGACGCATCGAAGTATTCCGACACGGCACCGTCATCACTGGAAGATTTTTTTGACCTTGAGGCGTTCCCGGGCAAGCGGGGCCTGAGAAAGATTCCGGAAGTAAATCTTGAAATCGCGCTGATGGCAGATGGTGTCGCGCCCTCAGACGTCTATCGGGTGCTTGCAACACCGGGAGGCATCGACCGGGCCTTCGCGAAACTCGACACGATCAAGGATCAGGTCATCTGGTGGGAAGCCGGTGCGCAGCCGCCGCAGCTTCTGGCCGATGGCGAAGTGGCCATGACCAGCGCCTATAATGGCCGCATCTTCAATGCCCAGGTGGCGGAAGGGCAGCCGTTCGAGATCATCTGGGACCGGCAGATCTGGGACATCGATTTGTGGGTGGTGCCGCGCGGCGGCAAGAACATTGATGCCGCTATGGATTTCGTGTCCTTCGCCACATCGACAGAGGGGCTTGCCGGCCAGTCGAGCTGGATTGCCTATGGCCCGCCGCGCAAATCGTCCCTGCCTCTGGTCGGGGCTTACGCGGAAAACCCCGAGATCGACATAGCCTCGCACATGCCGACAACGCCCGAGCGCCTGGAGAATGCACTGCAGAACGACTACGAGTTCTGGGCGGACTACAATGACGAACTGGAGCAGCGCTTCAATGCCTGGCTGGCGCAGTAGGTGCGCACCCGTAGGACAAACAGATGAGCGCTGCTGATGCAGCCGGTCCTGACGCACCGCCACAGGCGCTGAAGCGTCAGCTTCAGCGGGCCAACAGGGTGGCACGCTGGAAGGCACTCGGCCTTGTGGCGCCGCTGCTGGTTTTTCTGCTGATCACCTTCATCGTCCCGATCTTCTCCATGCTGACCCGCAGCGTGTATGCGCCGGTGTTTGCTGAAGTTCTGCCGCAGGTCAGCGCGGCCGTGCAGGTGTGGGACGGCGACGGTGTGCCGGATGAAACGGTCTTTGCCGCACTGGCTGCAGACATGGCGGCGGCACGGGCGAACCGCACCATGGGGCAGGCCGCGACACGGATGAATTACGAGGTGCCGGGCACACGCTCGCTGCTCATGCGCTCGTCCCGTCAGGTGGCGCAGCTGAATGCCCCCTTCAGCGAGAGCCTGCCGGCACTTGATGAACGCTGGGGCGACCGTGACATCTGGGCAGCGATCAAGCGCGCCTCACAGCCCTTGACGACGACCTATTACCTGTCTGCCGTCGACCGCACCCTGAATGCAGACGGTGCCATCGTCCTGAATGCGGAAGATCAACGACTGTATGTGCAGCTGTTCTGGCGCACCTTGTGGGTCTCCGCTCTCGTCATGGCGTTGTGTCTGGCGCTTGGTTTTCCCATTGCCTATCTGATGGCACACCTGCCTCCTGCACGCGCCAATCTCTTGATGGTGATGGTGCTGCTGCCGTTCTGGACATCGCTCCTGGTCCGGACAACGGCCTGGATTGCGCTGCTGCAGACGCAAGGCGTGCTCAATGATCTGTTCGTCTGGTTCGGGCTGGTGCCCGACGACGGACGCGTTCAGCTGATCTACAACCAGATCGGTACGATTATCGCGATGACGCATATCCTGCTGCCCTTCACCGTGCTGCCGCTCTATGCCGTGATGCGGGGCATTCCGCCCTCCCTCACCCGCGCGGCCATGTCATTGGGGGCATCACCGGCCACGGCCTTCATGCGTGTCTACCTGCCGCTCACTGCGCCGGGTGTGGGAGCCGGAGCTGTTCTCGTGTTCATTCTGGCGGTTGGTTACTACATCACGCCTGCGCTGGTCGGCGGGCGCACCGGACAATTGATCTCGAACCTTATCGCCTTTCACATGCAGGAAAGCCTCAACTGGGGCCTTGCGGCAGCGCTCGGCGCGCTTCTGCTGGCGGGCGTGCTGGCGCTCTACTGGCTCTATGACCGCCTCGTCGGCATCGACAAGATGAGGCTTGGATAACAATGCCGCCGCCCCTTTACGCAAGCGCTGGTGAGCGCGTCTGGTACTACGGCTTTCGCGTCTTGTGCGGTGCGATCTTCCTGTTCCTGATTGCACCGCTGCTGGTGATCATCCCGCTGTCATTCAACGCACAGCCCTACTTTACGTTCACGCCGGAGATGCTGGCGCTTGACCCGCAGGCCTATTCGGGCCGGTGGTATCGCGACATCATCGAGAACGACCAGTGGCTGCACTCGATCCGCAACAGCTTCATCATCGGCATTGCGGCCACTTTCATGGCCACCGGTCTGGGCACGCTGGCGGCACTTGGGCTTACAAGCCCGGCCATGCCTTACAGGCGGACCATCATGGCGGTGCTGATCTCGCCGATGATCGTGCCCATCATCATCACCGCGACGGGCATGTATTTCTTCTATTCGTCGATCGGCCTTGCGCAGACCCATCTGGGCATCATCCTGGCGCATACGGCGCTGGGCATTCCCTTTGTCATCATCACCGTGACGGCGACGCTTTCCGGCTATGACCAGAACCTCACCCGCGCCGCCCTGTCGCTCGGCGCGCCGCCGCATGTGGCGTTCTTCAAGGTCACCATGCCGATCATTCTGCCGGGCGTCGTCTCCGGCGGTTTATTTGCCTTTGTGACGTCGTTCGATGAAGTGGTTGTCGTGCTGTTCATGGCAGGATTTGAAGAGCGGACAATTCCACGGCAGATGTGGGCAGGCATTCGTGAGCAGATTTCGCCCACCATTCTTGCCGTCGCGACGTGCCTGGTGCTTGTGTCGATTGCCCTGCTGACAGCCGTTGAACTTCTCAGGCGGCGGTCGGAACGGATGCGGGGTCTCGATGCCACTTAGGAGCATGATGATTGCCGCGGCACTGGCCTGCGCGTTTTCCGACACGGCGCCGGCACAGACAAAGCTTCTCACCTATGAGGGCCAGTGGGGGGATGCGCTTGACGATGTCATGGCGCTGACGCCAGACCTGCCTGTCACCGTGGACCGATATGACGCCACGCTCTCAGGCGTGGCCGCGCGTGGTGCGTCCCTCATTGATGTGGAAACGGGTGCCGCCAACCTGCTGTGTGATGAAGGGCCGGGGCAGTCTCTGAGTCCCGGCCTTGCTGACAGTCTGCCGGACACACTGATGCCCGAGGCCATCCATCCCTGCGGTGTCGGCTATCTGGTCACATCACTTATGCTGGCGACAGACAGGGACGGGCCGGACAGCTGGGCCGCATTCTTTGATGCAGCAACCTATCCCGGTGCCCGCGCCCTGCCGCGCGGCGCGCGGGGCACCCTCGAGATTGCCTTGCTCTCCGACGGCGTCGCTGCCGGACAGGTGTACTCGCTGCTCGCTACAGCGGACGGAAAGGCCGCCGCTCTGGCCCGGCTGGATGCTCTGTTTGAACAGACGCAGATCGTCTTCTGGGACACGCCCGATGATGCGGTATCGCTGCTGCGGGCAGGCGCCGTGTCTGCCGCCGCCATGCCGTCGGTCCACGCGGCACAGATTGTGCGAGAAGACGCCGATGCCCGGGAGGCCGGGGACGACGGAGACCTAACCTTCAAGCTGTCCTTTGACGCGCAGGTCTACCGCATCCAACGCCTGGTGGTACTGCCCGCGGCCACCTCAGACCGGGAAACAGTTCAGGGCGCAATCCAGCACGTCCTGTCCGCTGACGCACAGATGATGCTGGCCGGCAGACTGCTGGCCGGTCCGGTGACCCGAGACGTGTGGCAGGACATGCCCGCCGAGTTTGCACCATTGCTGCCGACAGCACCGGTTCATGACATCTCCAACACCGGTCTCGCCGATGACCCGGACTTCTGGGCGGTGCATGGAGAAGCGCTGGAGGGTGACTTCGCTGCCTGGCTCGCCGCGCATGAAAGCGTGAAGGTGCCAGTTTCGCCCTAGTCTCCAACCGTCTCGTCAAGCGGCGCCAAAGAAGAGTAAGTTAGGCACGTCAACGCCGGGCCAGAATCAGCCCTTTGTGTGTTGCGGGGAAAGTGCCTGGGGAGAGAGGCAGAATGCTTTTTGATCTCGTATCAATTTTATGGCGGCTGGCCGTTGTCTCAGCCATCATCGCTGTCATCCTGCACTTTCTGGGCACCAACGCGACGGAAGTGCTGGCACAGATCAACGCCACGCCGGCGGATATCGGCGATCTCATTGTCAGGGGATGGAACCTTGCCCTGCCCAACCTGATGCTCGGTATCGTTGTCATTGTGCCTCTGTGGCTGATTATTTTCATGATGCGCCCACCACGGAACTAGGCTCAGCGCGGACAAACCAAAGTCCCCATGATTTTTGCTGGCATCGAGTGTTGAACGTGGTTAACGTTTTGCCCGCGTGGGACACCAATCCACGGAAATCCAGGGAGATTTTCTATGCGACTACTCAAAAGCGTGGCACTTGCCGCCTTGCTGACCGGCGCGGGCGCTGTTGCTGCTCTTGCCAATGTGGGTGCCGGACTTGTGGGCAATTCGGTCACCGTGACCGGCCCCGACGGCGCAAGCGTTGTTCTGTACTATCCGGATGCCTCAACCGTTGAGCGCCAGGCACCCGACGGCTCGACCGCATCAGGCACATGGTCCGTCAACGGCCAGGACATCTGCACGGCATTCCCGGGCGAAGAAGAAGCCTGTGTCACCGTGACGGAAGAAGCACCAACTGTTGGTGCCTCCGGCGAGATCCCCGGCGAAGCGGGCGTGAGCACATGGGCTGTGTCTGAAGGCAAGGCCTTCTAAGCTGCCCAAGCTGCAATGACATTTGCCGCCTCACCGCGGCAGACAAGAGGGCGGGAGTGCTGCAACAGCACTTCCGCCTTTTTCGTTTAAGCACCCAGGATCATTCTCCGCCGAAAAACCTGACGATCGACATGCCGAGCATCGGACCCGCGACGGCAGCCACAATGATGGGCACCCAGAATTCGCCAAGTCCATAAAGTACCGCAGCACCCAGCAAAAGGATCAGATTGATCAAGATTGAGCCCATTTGAGTTCCATTCCTGCGACATGGCCATAAGTCGTGACACGGCCCTTGCCCGCCTCCCGATGCACCGCCATCCTACGCCATAACAGTTGTAAATCGGGGCGAAAATCGATGGCTCAGCGTCAGATAAAGAAGCTGCTTGTCGCCAACCGCAGCGAGATCGCCATTCGCGTCATGCGCGCGGCGGCGGAACGCGATATCGAAACGGTGGCGGTCTATTCCGAGCAGGACCGGCTGGCGCTGCATCGCTTCAAGGCGGACGAAAGCTATCTGATCGGCGAAGGCCGGGGGCCGGTTGAAGCCTATCTCTCCATTGACGAGATGATCCGCGTCGCCAAGGACGCGGGCGCCGATGCGGTCCATCCCGGCTATGGCTTTCTGTCAGAGCGCCCGGATTTTGTGGAAGCCTGCGCTGCCGCCGGGCTTACCTTTGTGGGTCCGCCTGCCGAAGTGATGAAACGGCTGGGCAACAAGGTGTCTGCCCGCGCCCTCGCGGAAGAGGCGGACGTGCCCGTGGTCCCGGCATCTGGCGCTCTGCCGGAAGACCTGGATGAAGTCGCCGCGATTGCCGACGAGATCGGCTACCCGCTGATGCTCAAGGCCAGCTGGGGCGGCGGCGGGCGCGGGATGCGGCGCATCTATTCAGCAGATGAACTGAAAACGCAGGTGCAGGCCGGGCGCAGTGAAGCCAAGGCGGCATTCGGCAATGACGAGGTCTATCTGGAAAAACTGGTGGAACGGGCCCGCCATGTGGAGGTGCAGCTGCTTGGAGATTCCCACGGCAATGTCATTCACCTCTATGAGCGCGACTGCTCCGTCCAGCGTCGCAATCAAAAAGTCGTTGAACGGGCCCCTGCCCCCTATCTCGATGAGGCGCAGCGGGCCGACGTCTGCGAGGCGGCGCTCAAGCTGGCGAAGGCCGCCAACTATCAGAATGCGGGCACGGCCGAGTTCCTGATGGATATGGCGACGGGCGCCTTCTACTTCATTGAAGTCAATCCGCGTATTCAGGTGGAGCACACGGTGACGGAAGAAGTCACCGGCGTGGACGTGGTGAAAGCACAGCTTGCGGTCGCGGAAGGTGCCCGCATCGGCGACGGGTACATTCCCGCGCAGGAAGAGGTGCAGTTACACGGCCATGCCATGCAGTGCCGCATTACCACCGAGGACCCGGAACAGAATTTCATTCCCGACCATGGCCGCATCCAGATCTATCGCGGGGCCAACGGCTTCGGCATCCGGCTTGACGGCGGCACGGCCTATTCCGGTGCGCTGATCAACCGCTACTACGATTCCATGCTGGAGAAGGTCACGGCCTGGGCGGCGACGCAGGATGAATGCATCAAGCGGATGCGCCGGGCGCTGGGCGAGTTCCGTATTCGCGGCGTGCAGACCAACATCGCGTTCCTCGAAAACCTGATCGACCATCCGGAATTTCTGGCACTCAACTATTCGACCCGCTTCATTGATGAAACCCCGGAGCTGTTTGACTTCAAGCCGCGCAAGGACCGGGCGACGCGGCTTCTGAAATTCATCGGCGAGGTGACGGTCAACGGCAACCCGGAAACCAAGGATGCCGCCGACACCGTGTCGCGCGCCATGGTGCATGTCCCCTACCCCAATGCAGATACTCCGCCCGACGGCACCAAGCAGTTGCTGGACAAACTGGGTCCTGAAAAGTTTTCGCAATGGATGCGGGAACAGACCCGCCTGCTGGTGACCGACACCACCATGCGGGACGCGCACCAGTCACTGCTCGCCACGCGCATGCGTACCAATGACATCGTGGCCATTGCGCCCTATATGGCGCGCGAGCTGCCGGAACTTTTGTCCATCGAGTGCTGGGGCGGCGCCACCTTTGATGTGGCCATGCGCTTTTTGCACGAAGACCCCTGGTCGCGGCTGCACCAGCTGCGCGAAGCCATGCCCAATGTGCTGACACAGATGCTGCTGCGCTCGGCCAATGCGGTCGGCTACACCAACTACCCCGACAACGTTGTGACCTATTTCATCGACCGGGCGGCGGAAGCGGGCATTGACCTCTTCCGGGTGTTCGACTGCCTCAATGTGGCGGAGAACATGGTGCCGGCCATCGAGGAAGTGGCGAGGACCGGCAAACTGTGCGAGGCGGCGATCTGTTATTCGGGCGATCTGACGAACCCGACAGAAGACAAATACACCCTCGCCTATTACCTCGACCTCGCCAGACAGTTCGAGGCTGGGGGCGCGCATATCATCGGCATCAAGGACATGGCCGGGCTCTGCAAACCGGCAGCGGCGCGGGAACTGGTGACGGCGCTCAGAAACGAAACCGATCTGCCGATCCACTTCCATACCCATGATACGTCCGGCGCGGCGGCAGCCAGTGTGCTGGCAGCGGCGGAGGCCGGTGTCGATGCGGTGGATGCGGCCATCGACTCCATGTCCGGCGTGACGTCGCAGCCCAATCTGGGTTCCATCGCCGCCGCCCTGCGCCATCAGGAGCGCGATACGGGGCTGGACGCGGACGCGCTCATTGCCGTCACCACTTATTGGGAGCAGGTCCGCAAGCATTACGGGCCCTATGAGAGTGACATTCGTGCCGGCACGTCGGATGTCTACCGCCATGAGATCCCCGGTGGTCAGTACACGAACCTTCGCCAGCAGGCCAAGGCCATGGGGCTGGATCACCGCTGGCCGGAAGTGGCGGGCGCGTATGCCGCTGTCAACAAGCTGCTCGGCAACATCGTCAAGGTGACGCCCTCCTCCAAGGTGGTGGGGGATCTGGCGCTCTACATGATGTCGTCCGGTCTGACGGTTGAGGACGTGCTGGACCCGGACAAGGACATTGCCTTTCCTGAAAGCGTGATCCAGCTCCTCAACGGCGAACTGGGGACACCGCCGGGCGGCTTTCCCGATGACATCACCAACCGGGTGCTCAAGGGCAAGACACCGCTGACCGGACGGCCCGGCGCCCATCTGCCGGCAGCAGACCTTGAAGCAGAGCGCGCAGCGGCGGCAGAGGCCGTGGGCCGGGAGATCACTGACGAAGACCTTGCGTCCTATCTCATGTATCCGCGGGTCTTCACCGATTTCGCCATCCATCAGGTCGAGCATGGGGATGTGGAGGTTCTGCCGACGCCGGTCTTCTTCACCGGCATGGAGGTGGGCGAGGAAATCTCCGTTCATATCGACAAGGGCAAGACGCTGGTGATCCGCTGCCTCGGGGTGTCGGACGCGGACCAGGAGGGCTATCGCCGGGTCTTCTTTGAGCTCAATGGACAGCCGCGTCAGGTGAAGGTGCTCGATACCCACCTCGCCGCCCCCGCCGCCGAGCGGCCCAAGGCGGATGCGGCCAACCCCAATCATGTGGGGGCACCAATGCCGGGTCTTGTGGTGCAGATATCGGTAAAACCGGGCGACTCAGTTAAAGCAGGGGATACGCTTGTTGCCCTTGAGGCCATGAAGATGCAGACCACCGTCACCGCCGAGCGCGACGGGGTGATTGCGGACCTCATGGTCGAGCCGGGCATCACCATTGATGCGAAAGACCTGATCATGACTTTTGAAGATGTCTGAAGCGGCAAGGCTGCCGGACAGTCCAGCACAGACGATGACCGACGCCCGTGCCCTGCTCAAAACCGTCTTCGGGTTTGATGATTTCCGGCCGGGTCAGGAAGAGATCGTGGCGGCCATTCTCGGCGGCGAGGATGTGCTCGCCATCATGCCGACCGGCGCGGGCAAGTCCCTGTGTTATCAGCTGCCCGCGCTGATGCGTGACGGGCTGACAGTTGTCGTGTCGCCACTCATTGCGCTGATGCGTGACCAGGTGGCAGCCCTTCAGGCCAATGGCGTAGACGCCGGGGCGCTGACCTCCAACACGGACCCGTATGAAGCTGAGCGTATTCATCAGGCCATTGATGACGGCACGCTCAAGCTGCTGTTCATGGCGCCGGAGCGGCTGTCGATTGCCGGCGGCCTGTTGCAGCGGGCTGGCGTCTCGATGCTGGCCATCGACGAGGCGCATTGCGTCAGCCAGTGGGGCCATGACTTCCGGCCGGACTATCTCAAGATTGGTGCGCTGCGCGACCAGTTGAGTGCGCAGCTTGGTCATGTGCAGATCACGGCCTTCACCGCCACGGCGGATGAAGAAACGCGCGGCGAGATTGCCTCGAAACTGTTTACCAGCGCGCCGCAGGTCTTTCTCGGCGGCTTTGACCGGCCCAACCTGTTTCTGGCGTTCGAGCCCAAGGCGCAGCCGAAGACGCAGGTGGCGGATTTTGTCGCCCAGCATCCCGGCGAGGCGGGCATCGTCTATTGCTCGTCGCGCGCCAAGACGGAGAGCTTTGCGGAGCATCTGCAATCCAGGGGCGTCGACGCGCTGGCCTATCACGCAGGGCTGGACGGCGAGACGCGGCAGATCCGTCAGGACCGGTTCACCCGCGAGGACGGCATCGTCATCTGCGCCACCGTCGCCTTCGGCATGGGGATCGACAAGCCGGATGTGCGGTTTGTTGTGCATGCGGACATGCCCAAGAGCATGGAGAGCTATTATCAGGAAGTGGGCCGCGCGGGCCGCGACGGCCTGCCCGCCGCGACGCTGACGCTCTACGGCATCGACGACATCAAGCTGCGGCGGTTGCAGATCGATGACTCGGACGCGCCGGACGACCGCAAGCGCGCCGACCATCAGCGACTCAATGCATTGCTGGCGCTGGCGGAAGCGCCCAACTGCCGCCGCCAGGTGCTTTTGTCGTTCTTCGGCGAGCGCGACCATGGCCCGTGCGGTCATTGCGATTTGTGCAAGTCGCCGGTGGAAACCTATGACGGCACCGAAGACGCCCAGAAGGCGCTCTCCGCCATGATCCGCACCGGTGAGCGCTTCGGCCTTGAGCATGTGATCGCCGTGCTGCGCGGCGAAGACACCGAGCGCGTGCGCAGCCTGCGTCATGACCAGCTGCCGACCTACGGCCTGGGCGCCCATTACGACAAGCATCAGTGGCGCGACATCTGCCGCCAAATGTATGCGCTGGGGCTCACCTCGGTTGATCCGCAATATGGCTCGTGGATGGTGACCGAAGATGGCTGGGCGGTGCTCAAGCAAGGCGAGACCGTCGCCCTGCGCCACCCGCCCGCGAAGTCCGAGCGGCGCCGCGCGAAATCGGCCAACCGCAAGACATCCCGGAAGGCGCAGCCGCCCGTCGACCTGTCAGAACGCGACGGCGAACTGCTCATGGCCCTCAAGGCCAAGCGCACCGAACTGGCGAAAGCGCAGAACGTCCCCGCTTACGTCATCTTCCCCGACAAGACGCTGGTCGAAATGGCCATGGTGCGGCCTTCAAGCCTCGACGAGATGGCCGAGATCAGCGGCGTCGGCGCGCGGAAGCTTGAGAAGTTCGGGGCGGTATTTTTAGACGTGGTCTACAACGCCTAATCACACATGCTGATCAATCAGTACCGGGTTGCCGTCGGGGTCGAGGAAGCTTATGTGGCCGGGGCCGGAGCCTGCGGGGTCCAGTTCTTCGACCAGTTCGACGCCGTCTTCTTTGAGGGCCTTCTGGATGGCGCGAACGTCCTTGAAGTCGTCGAGCGCGTTGCCGTTGCGGTCCATGCCGGGATTGAAGGTGAGGATGTTCTTCTCGAACATGCCCTGAAACAGGCCGATGATTGCCGTCGGGCCCTGCATGATCAGGAAATTCTGGGCTTCGTCGCCTTCGATCTTTGTGAAGCCCAGCTTCTCGTAGAAGGCGCGGGACGCCTTGAGGTCCTTGACGGCGAGGCTGACTGAGAAATTTCCCAGATTGAGTTTTGATGTCATCGCTGCACGCTCCTGTTTCCGGGTCTCGCGCAGGCAGTCTACGCACAGTGGCTGCACAGCCGCAAAGCCGTGCGCCGGGGCGGGTCCCCCGGGGCCGGGCGTTAAGACCTGATTAAGACTAAATCGCTAGCAATAGCCCCGAAATTCATATTCGCAAGGTACCCGCACCGTCGACATTTCAATCGTTGACGCGGGCACCTCATCAGCACCTGGGCTAGGGGCTGAGGGGAACACATAGTGAGAACTTTCGGGGCAAAAACCGGCACGGCCGTGCTGGCTGCCATTCTGCTGGGGCCGGCATCTTCCATTGCACAGGAAACGGCCCTGCGCCCGACCCTGGGCGCCGACGACAAGGGTGTGACTGTCCTTGGCGAGCGGCTGCCGATCAACACGAAATTCATGTCCAAACTCACCGACACGCAGGAGCATGTGGTGGGCGAAGTGCCGCTGATCCTGCGCGGGCGGCAGGACGGCGAATTTGAAACAGTGTCCGTCACTGTCGGCGCGTTGTTCAAGGGCACCTATGTGTTTGAGCGCACGGACACGGCGGGCAAGTTCCCGATCCTCAGCCGCTTCCCGGATGCCCATGGGTCAGGCAAGACCAATGACGAAGCCGTGGTTAATACGGCGACCGTCGCGGGCCTCATTTCCATGGGGGACTGGCTGGCGGGGTATGCGCAGGCGGAATATTCGGAAGTCAATTTTCGCGGTGACCAGGACAAGGTGCAGCTGCGCGAATATTTTGCCGTCATCGGCAATCTGGATGAATTTCCCATCTATGCCGCCATCGGCCGCAAGTCGATCGATTTCGGCGAGCAGTTCAGCTACAACCCGTTCACGCATTCGATCAATCAGCATTTCTTCTGGGCCCTGGCGGACGAGCCGGTGGTCGAGTTCGGCTATGTGGGGGATGACTGGCGCATCTCCGGCACGCTGGCCAATGGTGAGCGCATGCTGCGCGTCGGCCAGACCCAGGACCGTGACGGCGGCCTTGGCACCAACTTCGCCGTGAAGGCGGAGAAGAGTTTTGCCGTGACTGACACGAGCAAGCTGCGCGTCTCCGCCAGCTATCTGGACGACACGATCTACAACAACAATTTCACCGCCCATACGGTGCAGGCGATTGACCGCTTCGGCCCGCCCAATGCGCCGCTGCCGCCACGCGTGCTGATCACGGATGATGTGGGTCTGTGGGATGTGGCAGCGGAATACACATCGCCCAGCTTTGACCTTGCCGCGGAATACACGCGCTCAACCGATCTGTGGCCGGCGACGAGTTTCGACCCGAATACGGGCATTGAGTACAACAACGCACGGCATCTGTCGGCGGTCAGTGCCATGGGCCGCTACAAGACCGATCTGTTCGGCATCCCGACGGATTTCAGCGCGGTCTATTCCAAATCCATCATCGGTCCGGAGAACACCGAGTTTGACGAGCTGACGCAGCACGTGGTCGGCATGGAGATGCACGTCAACGCCTATGTGGGCATCGGCGCGGAGATCGTGTTCAACGAAGGGTTCCAGCCATTCGTTGGTATACAGAATGCCTCCGACTCCGGCGTCGACAGCCAGGTCGGCATGGTGGGCGTCAAGCTGCGGTTCTAGAGACCCGAACGTCTAAGACAGCGGGCAGCCTTCCACCGTAATGCGGTGCATGACGCGACGCTGGCCGGGATAGTCGTTCAGCGCCCAGTGCCAGGTGGCGCGGTTGTCCCAGAAGGCGATGGAGCCGGGCTTCCACTCAAAGCGGTGGGTGTATTCGGGCCGGGCGCATTCTGCGAAGAGCTGCTGCATCAGCGGGCGGCTTTCCTCTTCCGTCCAGCCTTCAAACCGCACGGTGAAGGCCGGATTCACGTAAAGCGCCTTCTTGCCGGATAGCGGGTGGGTGATGATGACCGGGTGAATGACGTCCTGCATGGTGTCGGCCACGGCGGCATTGCCGATGCGGCCGTCGTCCTTGGCGTCGGCGCCACTTGAGCCGCCCGCATCTGTCTGTGCAGCATAGCCCGAGGGGCCGGAGCCGAAAATGTGCGTGGCGGAATGCACCGCGTTGAGGCCGCCGAGCATCTTCTTGAAGCCGTCGCTCAGATTGTCATAGGCCGCGTACATCGAAGAGAACATGGTGTCGCCGCCGGACGCCGGCAGTTCACGCGCCACCAGGATCGATCCCATGGCCGGGTCCTGATCATAGGAATGGTCCGTGTGCCATCCGCCGCCGATATTGTCCTTCTGGTCCACGTCCTTCGAGACCATGGCAATCTCCGGAAAGTCCGGGTGGGCGGCAAAGAAACGGTTGATGTCGATATTGCCGAACTTGCGCGCCAGCTCGATGTGATCATCTTCCGATATGTTCTGGTCGCGGAAGAAGATCAGGCCGTGATCGGAAAAGGCCTTGTGGACGGCATCGAACTGGGTGTTCGACATGCCGGCGGCGATATCCACGCCATGGATTTCCGCGCCGACACCCTCAAGCGGGCGCACGTCTACTGTGCTCATTCATTGTCATCCCTGCATGTCGGTGCATGTGCGCACCGGTCCGGGGTTTGCCCGGTATTTTTTGATGGAATACATTAAATCACCCTTTGGGCGGGGTGACAATCAATCAGGAATGGTCGCCTAACGGTCAGGCCGGGGCCACGACGAGCCTGGTGCCGTCCGCCTCCACCACGCGCACCCGGGCGCCTGCCACAGGGTTTGAGCCGTCCTGGGTATTGGCCAGCCACTGGGTATCCCCCAGCTTCACCTTGCCCTTGCCGCCGGCAAACGTCTCGACGACCGTGGCCGTTTCACCGGTGACGCGGGTGCCGCGTTTGTTGAGTTCGGGGTGATCGGTCTCTTCATAGGTCTGGCGCAGATAGCGCGGACCGATGAGGGCGGCGGCGACAGTGAGCACGGCGAAGGCGGCCACCTGCCAGGCCGGGAACGGGTCGCCGAGGATCAGCACAAGGACGCCGGTGACAAAGGCGGCAATCGCCGGCCAGAGCAGATGCGTTGTCGGCAGCACGACTTCAAACGCCACCAGCGCAATGGCCAGCACCCACCAGCCCCAGAAGGGCACGGCATCTACAAGCGTGACGAACGGTTCCATGATGCGCCTCCCCTATGAATTGCTTGAGGGGACGCTTGTGGACGATCCGGGCGCGGCGGGGGGCGTGCCGCCGCCTGCGACCTTGTTGATGTCCTTCAGTTCGGAGATGCCCGACAGGAGCCCGACAAGGCCGGCTGTTTCCGCCGGGATGATGACCGTCTTCTGGTGCTTGGCGTCAGCCAGCTTGGCGAAGGCCTCCACATAGGACTGGGCGACGAAGTAGTTGACCGCCTGCACGTCGCCCTTGGCGATGGCTTCACTCACCATGGCCGTTGCCTTGGCTTCCGCTTCCGCCTCGCGCTCGCGGGCTTCAGCATCGCGGAAGGCGGCTTCCTTGCGGCCTTCAGCTTCGAGAATGGCGGACTGTTTTTCGCCTTCGGCGCGCAGGATGGCGGCGGATTTTTCGCCCTCGGCGGTCAGGATTTCGGCGCGCTTTTCACGTTCCGCCTTCATCTGCTTGGCCATGGCCTCGGTGATGTCACCGGGTGGTGTCAGGTCCTTGATTTCCACGCGCGTGACCTTCACGCCCCACGGGTTGGTGGCGAGGTCGATGACCTTGAGCAGGCGCTCATTGATGGCGTCGCGGTTGGACAGGATTTCATCCAGGTCCATGGAGCCCAGAACAGTACGCACATTGGTGACAGAAAGATTTGAAATGGCGCGATCAAGATTGGCCACTTCGTAGGCGGCGCTCGCGGCATCCATCACCTGAATGAAGGCCACCGCATCCGCCGTCACCATAGCGTTGTCGCGGGTGATGATTTCCTGGGATGGAATGTCGATCACCTGTTCCATCATGTTCATCTTGAGACCGATGCGGTCCATCACCGGCACCAGCAACCACAGGCCCGGCGACAGGGTGCGGGTGTAACGGCCAAAGCGTTCGACCGTGTACTCGAAGCCCTGGGGAACGATCTTGATCGAGGTGTAGACGAGCACGGCGGCCAGGCCGAGCAGGACGAGTCCGAAGAGAAGGGACGCGCTGAACATGAAATCCTCCAGTCCGGCCGCACATCATCGTGGCGACCGGTGATAATTCTGTGGCCGCGTCTGGTGACAGATTCGCGGATGGAAGCGTGCTGATCAGCTTACCTGATATGGGGATATGAGCCATTCCCTACCAGCAAAACCGGATGTATCCAGCCGGATTTTCGCGGTTTTCAGGGACTTTCCCGCAGTACTGCGGGTCAAATGACCCGGTTGAGGCTTTCGCCTGCCAGGAACGCGTCGATGTTCTCGCGCGTTGTCACGAGAATGCGCTGCACGGCCTCACGGGTGTTGAAGGCGGAATGGGGGGTGATCACCACATTGCGCATGTGCAGGAGCACGTGGTCCGCCAGCAGCGTCTCCAGATTGTGACTGCGCGTATAGACAGAACGCAGAAGCTCCGCCTCCTCGCGGATGGTCGGTTCTTCCGGCAGCACATCAAGGCCGGCGCCAGCGAGCTTGCCGGTCGCCAGCGCCTTCAGGAGGGCGTTGACGTCGATCAGATTGCCGCGCGCCGTGTTGATCAGAACCGCGCCGTCCTTCATGGCGGCAAAGGCATCCTCATCAAACATATGATCGGTGCTGTGGCCGCCAGGCACATGCAGACTGACAACATCGGAATGCGCCAGAAGGTCAGCAAACGGAACATACCGAAAGCCAAGTTCGCGGGCCGCCGCTTCGTCCGGCGTCACATCATGGGCAATGACATTCATGTCAAAGCCCCTGGCGATACGAATGGTGCACAGGCCGATATGGCCGGTGCCGATGATGCCGATGGTCTTTCCCTGAAGGTCAAACCCCTGCAGGCCGGTCTGGTGAAAGTCGCCCCGGCGGGTGCGGTCCGTCGCCTCAACCATCTTGTGAGATACAGCCAGCAGCAGGGCGAAGACGTGTTCTGCCACTGTGGTGTTCCCATAGGTGGGCACGGTGGCCAGCGCAATGCCGCGCGCCTTGCAGGCCTCCACGTCGATGTGGTCATAGCCTGTCGAGCGTGTGGCGATCATCCGGAGGTTCGGCAAAGCGGCAATGGTCTGCGCATCAATGCTTGAATAGACGAAGGGAGAGATGATCTCTGCGTCCGCGTAGTCAGCAGCGTTTTCAGGTTTGATCCGCCCGGGCACGAAGTCAACATCGTGCCCGTCTGCAAGCGAGCGAAGGGGCTCCAGCTCCCATTCTTCCGTCTCAAAAACGACGATCTTCATTGCGCGGCCACCGGCGGGGTTGCATTGTCCAGTTCAGCTTCCGCATTGGCAATGGCCTGCTTGGTGCGCAGAAAACTGTCCGGCGTGACAGACATGGAGTCGATGCCGGTCTCAACCAGGAACTTTGCAAACTCAGGCTTGTCGCTTGGTCCCTGCCCGCACAGGCCTACCTTGCGCTTGTGCTCATGCGCCGTGGCGATGACGTTTTCGATCATCCGTTTGACGGCGGGGTTTTCCTCGTCGAACAGATGCGCTAGCCGCGCCGAATCCCGGTCCACCCCCAGGGTGAGCTGGGTGAGGTCGTTGGAGCCGATGGAAAAGCCGTCAAACCGCTTGGAGAACTCGTCCGCGAGGATGACGTTGGAGGGCACTTCGCACATCACATACACCTCCAGCCCGTCTTCCCCACGGACGAGGCCGTGGGCGGCCATGGTGTCGAGAACGGCATCGGCTTCTTCCAAAGTCCGGCAGAAGGGGATCATCACCACCACATTGGTGAAGCCCATGTCCTTGCGCACCCGGGCCAGCGCCTCGCACTCAAGGGCAAACCCGTCGGAATAGTCATCCGAGTAGTAGCGGCTGGCCCCGCGCCAGCCGATCATCGGGTTTTCTTCCTTCGGTTCGAACTGCCGGCCACCAACAAGCTCCGCATATTCGTTCGTCTTGAAGTCGCTCATCCGCACGATGACGGGATGGGGATATTGCGACGCCGCCAGACGGGCAACCCCTTCCGCCAGGGTGCTGACGAAGTAATCCGCCCTGGTGTCATAGCCGGCGGTGATCTTTTCGATTTCCTTGCGGGCCTGCTTGTCCGAGACCTGATCAAAGCGCGTCAGAGCCAGCGGGTGCACCTTGATGATGTTGTTGATGACAAATTCGAGCCGCGCGAGACCGATGCCATCTGACGGCAGACGCCACCAGCGTAACGCCGCGGAGGGTGTTGCCATGTTGAGCATCAGCTTGGTGCGGGTCTCCGGCATGTCATCAAGGCTGAGGTCATGCACTTCAATGTCGGCGGTGCCGGCATAGACGTGGCCCTCATCCCCCTCGGCACAGGACGCCGTGATTGCGGTGCCGGTCTTCAGAACAGCTGTGGCGTCGTGGCAGCCGACAATGGCGGTGAGGCCAAGCTCCCGGCTGACGATGGCTGCATGGCTGGTGCGGCCGCCATGGTCGGTCACAATGGCGCTGGCGCGCTTCATGATCGGCACCCAGTCAGGATCGGTGATCGACGTCACCAGAACCGCCCCGTCCTCGAACTTGTCGATCTCCTGCGGGGACGCGAGGTTGATGACCTTGCCGACAGCGGCGCCTGACCCGACCGCCAGACCGGATGTCAGCTTCTCGCCCTGGTTGGAGACATGGAATGTCTTGAGGCCGCTGGCTTCCGCGCGGGACTGAACGGTTTCAGGCCGCGCCTGCACGATGGCCAGTTCGCCGGTGTTGCCATCCTTTGCCCATTCGATGTCCATGGGACAGCCATAGTGATCCTCGATGGTGACGGCCCAGCGCGCGAGCTGCAGGACTTCGTCATTGCTGAGCGTAAACTGCGCCCGCTCCTTTGCTTTGGTCTTGAGCCATTTGGTCGGTTTCTTGCCGCCCTCGGCATAGACGAGCTTCTTTTCCTTGGTGCCGAGGCGGCGCTCGACAATGGGGGAGAGTGCGTCATTCGCCAGCATCGGCTTGAAGACCATGAACTCGTCCGGGTCGGCAATGCCCTGCACCACCGCCTCGCCCAGCCCCCAGGCGCCGGTGATCAGCACCATGTCGGGGAATCCTGTTTCGGTGTCGATGGAGAACATCACGCCCGCTGCGCCCGTGTCCGAGCGCACCATGCGCTGGACGCCGACGGAAAGCGCGACGTCGAGATGATCGAAGCCGTTGTTGTTGCGATAGGTGATTGCACGGTCGGTAAAGAGTGATGCGTAACACTTGCGCACATGCTCCAGCAGCGCGTCCTTGCCGCAGATGTTGAGATAGCTCTCCTGCTGGCCGGCGAAGCTTGCGTCGGGCAGGTCCTCCGCCGTTGCTGACGACCGCACGGCTACATCCGGCTTGCGCTTGCCTTCGCGTTCGCCCAGTTCACGGTAGGCATCCGTGATGACCTTGCCGAGGTCCTTCGGCATGGCGGCCTTCAAGAAAGCGGAGCGGATGGTCTTGCCGACAACTGCCAGCTCTGCCTTGCCTTTGGCCAGTGCGGATGTCTGCTCGCGGATCACCGCATCCAGGCCATTGTGCGCGACAAAGTCGCGGTAGGCTTCGGAGGTTGTTGCAAAGCCGCCGGGCACCGTCACGCCGACGCCGGACAGGTTGGCGATCATCTCTCCCAGAGAGGCGTTCTTGCCGCCGACGCGGGGCACGTCCGTCACGCGGGCATCTTCCAACCAGAGAATGTGATCTCCGGCGGATGCGCCTTTGGATGATTTGGGTTTCGATGACTTCTTGGGGGAAGGCATGGGCAACTGTCTCCGCACCGGTGTTGTTACGCCGCGGTCCGGCCAAGGCCGACCGCGCTGTCGCGTGTACATCGCGACACCATCCAAACGACCAGACAATGGTGTCAAGCTCATGACACACCATGCCGGCATTGTGGGTATTGATGTGCGTCAACGGCGCAAGAAGCGCGGGGTCGCGGTGCTACTGCCGGTGAAGGAAAGCTGCGTTTTCCAGGTTGATCTGCGACGACATGCAGCGGACGCCACCGCCCATGTGGCACACGCCCTGTGACGATACCGGGATCACCTGCTTGTCTGTCAGGGCTTTTACTGTCGCCAGTGCCTGCTCATCTTCGGCAATGCCGAACTGCGGCAGGTAGACCGCATGGCGCGTTACCAGCGCGTTGGTGTAGAGGCCGCAGGCGGAGCCGAAGCGGCTGTCGTAGATCTCGCTGCCGTCATAGGCATTGACGATGGTGTGGATGGACACGTCCGGCAGGCCACGCTTCAGGTCTGCGTGCAGCTTGCGCTCGTAGTCCGGGTCGTCGTCATAGGTGTTGACCAGCAGCACGCCCTCATCAATGAACGACACGACGCCATCCGCGTGCTCAAGACCACCCTGCTCGTCCGCCTCGATGAAGGCAATGGCACTGACACCCGTGGCCAGGTGCAGGGCCGCGCGGGCGTCCGCCTCGGTCATGTTGTTGTCAGCCAGGAACTTGGTGCTGACGACCGCATGGCCTGCGCCGTCATAGACCCAGTTGCCGCCGTCGTTGAGCAGATCACTGCCAAACAGAGTGACGCCGGCCTCTTCCAGAACACCGGCATGGGTTTCCTGCACCGCGTCCGCGTCGCGCTGACCCTTTGCGCCACCGCCCTGCCCGGCAGCGGTATAGCGCGTCATCACATTGCTGGCTGCATCCATGATGCCGAAGTCCCGGACCCAGATGTCTTCCATGGGTGCGACACGCACATGCTCCGGCCCCAGAGCATCCGCGTAGGTGTCGGCTGTGTCCTTGCCTGCAAGGATAAGGACGCGGTCCGGCGCGGCGATGCTGCGTGCGAAGGCAATATGAAAATCGATGATCGCCTCTGCCTCGCTGGCATAGTACGGGTCATCGAGGATTGGCGCGGCCAGAAGAATGAGCTGGCCTTCTGTTTCCCCTGCCATGGCTGATGGTCCTGCAAAGAGAAGTGCTGACGCCATGATGGCGAGCGCATGTGACAGTTTCCGCATCATACCTGTCCCGGTTGAATGGGTGGAGTTGGCGGCGGCGGTGCCGCGGGCGGTTGCGGGATCGTGCGGTGCTTCATGGAGATGAGTGCGGCCGGCAAGGCGGCTGCGAGTGCTATGGCAGCGCCGATCACAAAGATCATGTGCAATTCGAGCGTCTCGCGTGGAAGTGTCAGAAACACACCGAAAAGACTGAGGCCGAAAGCCGAGCCGATCTGTCCCATGAGGCGGCTCATGCCGGACGCCATGCCGAACTGTGTCGACGGGACGGCCGTTGCAATAACCGATGCCAACGGCGGCATGGCGATGCCGTGCCCGACCCCCTGCAACACGAGGCCGAGCAGAATGACCGGCAGGTTCACGGCGTAAATGCCACCGGCCACGGTAAACAGGCCGGCGGTCTGGCACAGGACGCCGACAAGCGTGCCCATGCGCTCGCCAAACTGGGTGGCGATAACACCGCCCAAGGGTGACGCCAGCGTGAGACTGAATGTCCGCGTGAGCATGAGGATGGCGGCGACTGCGATCGAGAAACCGAACAGGCCGGTGAACACCAGCGGTGTGGCGATCAGCGCGCCCAGATAGGACATCTGCAGGAAGAAATTGGCGATGGCCGGGGCATCAAAATTACGCTGCTTCAAAAGCGATGGCGGCACGATGGGATTGGGGATCGACGCTTCGTAGAACAGGAAGACGATCAACCCGATGACACCGACAATACCGGCACTGACAAGCATCACCGTGGAGACACCCGGCTCCGCGAACGCGCCAATGACAAACAGCAGGCAGGAGAGCGCCAGCAGCAGGATGAGATTGCCGATGTGGTCAAATTTCACCCGTTGCCTTTCGGTTTCCGGCAGCACCTTCCAGGCCAAAATCACCGCCCCAAAGCCAGCGACGGCCTGAACCAGGAACACCGAGCGCCAGTTGAACAGCTCAATGAACGGCCCACCCAGAATCAAGCCCAGGGCCGCTGCGCCAGGCCCGGCCATGGACCACCAGCCAATCGCCTGATTGCGGTGCTCGGGTGGATAGACATGAAACAGGATCGCCATGGCGGCGGGGCCGGTGGCCCCGGCCAGCACCATGGACAGGATGCGGAACGCTATGAGGGACCAGATGTCCCACGCGATCATGCACATGAAGGCAAAGATGGTGGAGCCGAGAATGCCGCCGATGAAGATTCGGCGATGGCCGAACATGTCGCCCAGCTTGCCGATCACCGGCAGGGCCGCGGCGGAGACCAGCATGGGCGCGGATACTGTCCAGGCGGCAAAGGCTTCGCTGACGCCGAAGTCGTCTGCAATGAGGTTGAGGGCCACGGTGACGATGGTGAAGGGAAACCCCGTCGCCAGCATGCCGATCATCCCGGCCCACAGAACCTGCTGGGCCTTCCTGGGGTCCCAGGGCGGGGAGATGTGGGTGACGTCACTCATTTGGCTGCGGGCATTCCCTTGGCAACAGCCACCGCCTCGTCCGCTGTGGCATCCGCATTGAGAATGAAGTGGGCCGTCAGCGCCGGGTCCTGCATGGGGATGAAGTGGCTGAGATGCGGCAGCGACACGTCGCGCGCATTGGGGAACTGTTTATACAACTGGTCCCAGGTGGGGGAGATGGCAAAATCCATCACAGCTTCCGCGTCAGGTTCGCGGCCCTTGGCGCGCAGGATGGTGACCGGCGCCGTTACCGCGTCAAGCTTTCCATAGAGGCTCGCATTGACGCTGCCCATGTAAACGGAGGCTTCCATCACCGGCGGGCAGGCGAGCCGGTATCCATCGCCGTTCTCGTTATGACGCACGCCATGGCGGCAATAGTCTTCCAGCGCTTTCGGCTTCCACAGCGAGTAGGGGTGCCGGTCCTTGAAGCGCTCATACATCTCCTCCCAGCCGGTCCACGCGTCGCGGCGGCGCGCCACCGGGTGTTCCGACGGGTCCGTCAGGTCGTGATAGGGATTGGACGTGTAGCGTTCGGGCTCCATCATCACCGGGTCGATCAGCAACAGCCGCTCGAACATGCCAGGATGTGCGCGCGCCACCTGGGACAGACAATGCCCGCCCATGGAATGGCCGACGCCGATGGCGTTCTTCAAATCCAGATGCTCCACCAACTCGCCAACGTCCTTTGCGACGAGGGACCAGTCCAGCAGCAGGCCTTTCTTCTCGCTCTGCCCATGGCCGCGCATGTCCACGGAGATGACGCGAAAGCTGTCCGGCAGGCGCGCAATGGTCTGATCCCACACGCGGGCGTGGAAGCCCGTTGCGTGAATGAGCAGGATCGGCTGGCCGGAGGGTGTGCCCCATTCCCAGTAGGAAATACGGGCGTCGGAGCCGTCGAAGAAGGCGTGGTTAGGTTCAGCGTGCATGGAGTTGGTATCGGTTGGAAGGTCGTAACGATGGATCGCGCACTGGGTTACCACGATCTCTTACCGTCCCGATAGAGCGCTGACCGCCGGTCAGCAATGCAGCTTCCTGAAAGCGCGGGCTTGAACACTCGGACGAGCTGGCCCATGTTCTGCCCGTATCCAAGAGGAGAGAAGCCAATGCGCCTTTCAAACAGCACGTCACCCTGCCCTGCTGCTTTTGAATTCGAGGCGCGTCATGTCTGCTCTCATCTCCCTGAACGCGGTGTCCTATCGCACCGCTGATACCACCCTTCTCTTCGACAACCTCACCGTCAGTCTGACCGGCGAGCGCACGGGCCTTGTGGGCCGCAACGGCGTCGGCAAGTCGACGCTTGTGCGGTTGATGACCGACGACCTCAGTCCATCCGAGGGAACCGTGTCGGTCGAGGGGCGCATTGCGACCCTGCACCAGCTCCTCGCGCCGACGCCATCGGATACGCTTGCGAGCATCATGGGTGTCGAGGCGCCACTGGCCCGGCTTGACCGGCTGGAGCATGGTGTCCCTGAGGACGATGACCTCGAGCTTGCGGACTGGTCCCTGCCCCCGCGGCTGGACGCTGCGCTTGGTCAGATGGGGCTGGCAGATGTCACGCTTGATCGGCCTGCGGCCACATTGAGCGGCGGGCAGATGACCCGGGCGGCGCTGGCACGGCTGCTGGTCGAGGAACCGGATTTCATTATTCTCGATGAACCCACAAACAATCTGGATGCCGACGGCCGGGCGGCGCTCTATGGCTTCATCCGTGACTGGCGCAAGGGCGCCCTGGTCATCAGCCATGACCGCACATTGCTGCGATTGATGGACCGGACGCTGGAGCTGTCCGGCCTCGGGCTCAAGAGCTATGGCGGCGGCTATGATGACTATATCACCCAAAAGGAAACCGAAGAGGTGGCCGCCCGGCACGCACTGGATGACGCCAAGCGTGCGCAGGCAAAGGCGGTGTCTGCCGCTCAGGCACAACGGGAACGGCAGGAGCGCCGTAATGCGTCCGGCAAGAAAAGGCGGGCACGCCGTGACATGCCGAAATCCTGGCTCGACGGGCAGGCCGAACGGGCGCAGGCGACCATGGGACGGTCACGCACGCTTGCTGACGGGAGGCAGGCGGATGTGGACAGCCGGGTCAAAGAGGCTGAGGCGAGTGTCGAGCGGTTCAGCCAGCTGGCCTTCGACCTGCCGCCATCCGGGCTGCCCGCGCACAAGCAGGTGCTCCACTTCGAAGATGTGTCATTTGGCTGGCCGAACATACCGGACCTGATTTCTCACATGAGTTTCCAAGTCGTTGGTCCGGAACGTATCGGACTTGTAGGGTCAAACGGCTCGGGCAAGTCGACACTCATCAGGCTTGTGATGCAGGAGCTTGCGCCGCAATCAGGAGAGGTCGAGGTGGGTATCCGCCCGGTTGTGCTGGACCAGCAGGTGTCTGTGCTTAACAACGCGCAAACCCTGCTCGACAATTACCGCCGTCTCAACCCGACCGCGTCTGACAACGCGGCGCATGCCGCTCTGGCGCGGTTCCTGTTTCGCAACGAAGACGCCAGTAAGACGGCCTCAACACTATCAGGAGGCGAACGCCTGCGGGCAGGACTTGCCTGTGTGCTGATGGCCCCGCAGCCGCCGCAGTTCATCATTCTGGACGAGCCGACAAATCATCTGGACCTCGATTCCATCGCTGCTGTCGAAGCAGCCCTTCAAGACTATGACGGCGCGCTGATGGTGACGTCCCATGACACTGACTTTTTGCAAGCCATTGGTGTGTCACGGGACATATGCCTTTAGGAAAGCGGCCTCCTAGGACGCCTGTTTCATCTGCTCCTTGGTGTACACGAAGGCTGCATCATCCAGGTCGATGTTGGGGAACTCCTTGCGCTCTGCCCAGTAGTCCTGGTTGTGCTGCCATTCCGGCTTGTCGCCGCGTTTGGGCAGCAGATGCATGTTGCGCATGATGTAGCCGGGGTTGAAGTTCTCCGGGTCGATCCAGTCGAGGATCGGCATATCCTTGTCTTCCGGTCTGAGCGCTACCTCGACCCTGGCGGACCCTTCCCGCTTCATCTTGTTCAGCAGTCCGCAGACAAAGTCTGAGACCATGTCCACACGCAGCGTCCAGCTGGCGCGGAAGTATCCGAAGACCCAGACCATGTTGGGCATGCCGGTGAACATCATGCCGCGATAGGTGACGGTTTCGTTGAACTTGATGTCCTTGCCATTGCGGGAGAAGGCAATGTCACCTAGCGCACACAGGTTGAAGCCCGTGGCCGTGACGATGATGTCCGCTTCCAGCTCCTCGCCGGACTTGGTGAGGATGCCTTTTTCGGTGAAGCGCTCGATCTCGTCGGTCACCATGCTGGCCTTGCCGGCCGTGATGCCGGCGAAGAGATCACCGTCGGGCACAAACGCCACACGCTGGCGCCACGGGCGGTATTTCGGCGTGAAATGCTTGCCCACATCATAGCCTTCCGGCAGCAGTTCCTTCACTCCGTCGATCAGTTCCTGCTTCACCACGTCCGGTTCTTCGAAGGACCGGCGCGTCAGTTCGGCCTGATTGTAGAGGACGGCCTTGCGGGTGATCTCGTGGATCCACTCTTCGTCGATCTCCAGAAGCCGCAGCATGTCGGCGACTTCATTTTCGTTTCGCCCGGGCACAAAGTAGGTGGGCGAGCGTTGCAGCACCGTGATGTGCTCACAGTCCGGCGCCATGGCCGGCACAATGGTCGCCGTGGTCGCCCCCGATCCGATGACGACGACCTTCTTGCCCTTGTAGTCGTAATTTTCCGGCCAGGTCTGCGGGTGAATGATGTCGCCCTTGAACTTGTCCATGTCGGGCCAGTCCGGTGTGTAGCCTTCCGAGTGGCGGTAGTAGCCCTGGCACATCCACAGGAAGCCGCACGTAAAGACCAGATCTTCGTTTGTGTCCGTCCGCGTGGCGTGGATGGTCCACAGATTGTCTTCATCGGACCAATCAGCGGAGAGAATCTTGTGCTGGTAGCGGATGTGGCGCTTGAGATCGTTTTCCTCAATCACCTCATTCATATAGGTGAGAATCTCTTCCGCCGTGGCGATCGGGTTGCCGGTCCACGGCTTGAAACGATAGCCGAAGGTGTAGAGATCGCTGTCCGAGCGGATGCCGGGATATTTGTGCATCAGCCAGGTGCCGCCGAAATCTTCCAGCGCTTCCAGCACCACATAGCTCATGCCGGGGCACTGGTCCTGAAGGTGATAGGCAGCGCCGACGCCTGAGATGCCAGCGCCTACGACCAGAACATCAAAGTGCTGGGCCTTACCGCCTGATTTGCCCCCTTGGTTGGAGGCGGGTTTTGTCAGTGTGGCTGCATTCGACATGTGTCTCGTCCCATTGCTGCGCCCGGTGTTTCGCCAGATGGCGGCAGGGCTTCAGAGTACTTATGGGAGCAGTCTGGCCGATATTGACAATCTGTCAATTGACGCAGGTCAAGACCGCGAGACTAAGTTGCGACGGACTGGAAGATGGCCTTGATCTGCTCGACGGAGGGCTTTGGCCCCTTGCCGGTGATGTATTGCAGCAGCACACCATCCAGCAGCCCAAGACAGGTATTGATCTGATCATCGGACTGGCCGGGCGACAGGAGCTTGACGAAAAACTCGATGGGCTGACGGGCTGCTGATGAGAGTTTTTCGCCCGTCTCCGCCAACTCCGGGTCTCGAGCCGCTGCGAGTGTCAGCTCGACACGCGCCAGAATGTGGTCGCCATGGTCTTCCGCATAGTTAAGAAGATCCTCGGCCACGAAGTCGAGCGCCTCCGCCCTTTTGCCGTCGGCGATGAGGTCTGCGAACCGGGCGCGGACTTCAATGCAGTCCTCCTCAATCAACTGCGCCAGATGAAGCGCCGCTGCTTCAATCAGGGCCGCCTTCTTTGGAAAGTAATAGCTGGTCGAGCCCTGCGGCAGGCCCGCGGCTTCGTCGACGGCCCTGTGGGTGGCGCCGCCAAGACCGCGCTCCGCAATCGTGGTGAGAGCGGTGTTCAGTATTTCGGTTTTTCGATCCGCTCTAGACATTGACACCCGAGTTTCTCTACATATGTAGAGGTTCTTGATACTATGGAGATACCTCATGCCTCAGACCATTGAAAAAGTGAACCCGCCCACCCTGCCGGACTCAGCCGCCATGGGGTATTCGCAGATCACCACGACCACCGCTGACAAGCTGCTGTTCATGTCCGGCCAGGTGGCGTGGCAACCGGACGGCACGCCTGCGCCGGACGACTTCGGCGCGCAGGCGGAAATCGCCATCGCGAATGTGGGAAAGGGCCTTGAGGCTGCCGGCACGACAGCGGAGAACGTTACCTCGGTGCGGGTCTATGCCGTGAACCCCAGCATGGATGACTGGAACGCCGTCTTCGGACCCATCATGGCTTTCTTCGGTGACATCAAACCAAGTGTCACGGCTATTGGAGTGGCCGGGCTTGCAGGAGAAAACCTGAAGGTGGAAATCGAAATCACTGCTGCGGTGTGACGTGTTGCGCGCTTGAAGGACACCGGTTGGGCTGGTAGGCGTTCCCCCATGGAAACGCTTACCATCCGACGCCCCGACGACTGGCATGTGCATCTGCGCGACGGTGCGATGCTGGACTTTGCCGCCCGCTACACAGCGCAGCAGTTTGCCCGCGCCATTGTGATGCCCAATCTGGTGCCGCCGGTCACAACCGTTGATGCGGCCCGCCACTACCGGGACCGCATTCGTGCTGCCGTCGGCGCCCATCACGGGTTCACCCCGCTGATGACGGCCTATCTCACCGACGATATTGATCCCGACGAAATCGAGACCGGGTTCAAGGAAGGTGTGTTCACTGCCTGCAAGCTTTACCCAGCCAATGCGACGACCAATTCAGCCGCCGGCGTGACGGATGTGCGCAAGCTCGACAGAGTGTTTGAGCGCATGCAGGCCATCGGCATGCCGCTCCTTATCCACGGGGAAGTCGTGTCGCCGGAGATTGATATCTTTGACCGGGAAGCAGTGTTCATCGAAACGACGCTGGCACCACTGACGAAAGACTTTCCGGCCCTCAAGATCGTACTGGAACACATCACCACCGAGGACTCCGTTCAGTTTATCGAATCCACTGGTGATCTCCTTGGCGCGACCATCACCGCGCACCACCTGCGCATTGACCGCAACGATATGTTCGACGGCGGCATGCGGCCGCACGCCTACTGCCTGCCTGTCGCCAAGCGGCGCAAGCACCGCGAAGCCCTGCGCAAGGCGGCTATTTCCGGAAATCCCAAATTCTTCCTGGGGACCGACTCAGCACCGCACCAGAAGCACGACAAGGAAAGCGACTGTGGCTGTGCGGGCATCTTTAGTGCACCGGTGGCCATCGAGAGCTACGCGCAGACCTTTGAGGAAGAAGGTGCTCTCGACAGGCTGGAAGCCTTCGCATCAGAGTTCGGGCCGCGCTTTTACGGCCTGCCGCTCAATGAAGATACAATCACGCTGGAGCGCACCGGCCATGCGGTGCCTGACCTGATTGAAGATGCAGAGATTGCCATCGTGCCGTTCCACGCGGGCGAGACAATCAACTGGCGGCTTGTGCCCTAGAGTCTAGCGCGCAGCGCGGCGGCGGATTTCTGCAGCGACAAGCCACAGACGGTCCTGTCCCCAAACAGCCATGTCCGGCTCACCGTCGGGACCTGACAGGCGGTAGCTTGGCACGCCCCACAGGCCGAGACCTTCCACCATTTCATCCTGAAATTTTTCCACCATGGGCTTCCAGTCGTCATTGCCGATGATGGTGCTGGCGTGGCCCCAGTCGAGACCTGCGGCCTCAACGGCGCGGCGCATCTTCTTGTCGGTGTGAAGTCCGATGCCCTCTGAAAATGCCTGCTTCAACCCGGCGCTCAGCAGGGCTTCATCCTTGCCCTGCTCCATCGCCCAGGGCAGCAGGGAGTAAAGCCGCCGGGTCGGCGTGCCAATGGGCGTCACCATCGGGCCGAAGGGCACACCGAGAAAGTCTGCCTCACGCTTGGTATCAAACAGAATGTAGGTGCCCTTGGCGCGGGTGGCGGGCACGCCCCGCATGATCATCGGCAGCACCGGCTTGTGATTGAACCGGATGCCGCAGGTATTTTTGAGATCAATCGTCAAATCGTAGATTATGGATGTATACGGAGAATTGAGTGAGGGGTAGAAGTCGAGCATCAACCCGCTGGCATCAACACCCGCCACATCGATGGAGGGACGCGGGACCAGGTGATCTGCGCCTTCCTCACGCGATACACCAAGCGCCTGCAACCGGTCTTCCAGATGCAAAAGGCGGTCAACGCCCCAGTACCATTCACCCCCATAGAAGAACATGGCACCGGAATAGTGGCCGAGCTTCGCGAGTTGTCTTGAACCCGCGTCAAGAGCAGCCTCGGCTCTGGCGGCGGATGCGGGCTGCAGGCCAAGCCCCTTCAACCGCGCGATGTCCCCTGCCCACATGGCTTCGCTTACGGGCTGGAGATGGGTCAGGAAGTCCTCAGGTGACAGACCGGCCAGCAGGGCCGAGGCCAATTCCCGAGCATCGGGCTCAGGCACGGTGTCCGCGTCTGCCGGGAATGTCAGCCCAAAGTGAGGCGCGATCAGCTGTGCGTCCCGCCGCGCCCATCTGGCCAGCTTGTCAAACTCAGGCTGGTTACGTCCGCCACTGGCGCGGATCAGATGGGGGATGACGGTAACATCATACTTATCCGCAAACCTTGAAAGGATTTGCGCGGTCAGGTGGGAATACGGGTCATCGGGCTGATGGAAGTAGTGCACCTCATGAGACGCGCCCTGCTTCTTCCGGTTGGCCTCGAACTTATCCCGGCGTTTGTGCACGCGGCGCACATTGGTGACCGCATCCAGCTGCCAGCGCATGGCCCAGCGGAACCAGGCCGGCGGGTCCACCATCAAGGATGGGTTCGGGTTCTTTTCAGGCTCGAGCAAGATTGTCTCCGATGGCTGAAACGCTAAGGTGAAATGAGGTGCGGCACAGGCAGAATGCCCCTGCAGTGACTGTGTGATCAGTCTGCCATGAGCAGGTCTGTTTTGTCACTTACGATGCCAATTTATTCGCCCGAAGACGGACGGCCTGCCGCACCCTGACACCTATGTGACCTGATAGTTTTCCTGCGGAGCAAATACTGGAATTGTGGAGACGAACAAACATCCACTGCAGGGCGACACTTCGCTAGCTGCGAAAGGCTCACATGACACCCTTCAGAAACCGCGAAGCGAAGTCCGTTCTGGCTCTGGCGGTTGTATGGACACGAACGCGCAGCACTGAACTGCTCAGCCCGGCCGAGGTCTGGAACCTGGCCCTGCTGAGTAACTGCAATCTTGAATCCTATGGTGACCTTGCCGCCATCAGGGGTATCAGTAAACGGACGGTGAGCGAACAGCTTCGCTCAGCGCGCCTCAAACTGGGCGCCCGCACCAATACCTTTGCGGTGGCGGAAGCGATCCGCCGGCAACTCATTCCGTGTTGGGACCCTGGCGAACCCGGCCAGCCACGAGCAGACCTGCTCGCGCTTCCCCTTGACCGGCAAGGGTCTGTCCTGGGCGACTGACGTCAGGCGGCGTGCGTGGGCGGACGGCCCACCTTGGACAACGCATCCTGCCGGGCCGTATCCACAGTATGCTTGAGCATCTCGGCGGTTGTGTTCATCCCGAACTCTTCAGAGATACGGATGAACAGCGCCAACACGTCGCGCATCTGATCAGCTGCTTCGACGGCTGATTTGGGCCAGACATTCTCAGGATCCTCATCCAGATCGAATGCCTGTGGTTCGTTATGCGACCTCATGGTGAACCTCCTGTGCAGCAACGGCGGGTAAGGGCGTTGCGTCGGGCAATGGCACAAAGATCTGACCTTCAATGCCGTTACGCCTGCGCAGTTCCAGGGCAAGGCCTGTACTCACCGGGAAGTAGCCTGCTATGAAACGCCCGTCGGGGAACGACATGGTCGGCCCGTAATAGGTGACCGGCAGGCCGGCACCTTCCATGGATTTTTCAGCAACCCGCTGATAGGTGACGAAGCTCAGCCGGTCGACGCCCTGGCTCACCGCCCATTCCACATTTGCGATCAGAAGCTTGAAGAACCACTGCCGGTATTCTTCGACCGGGAGGGACACATCAACGCCGGTACGCGACCCCTCAGCGTCTGCGGCGCTGCGCGGCAGCGGAACCGACTGCGCCAGTTCCGGCCAGAGCTGGGCCAGCATGTAAGGCTTGTCGCAGGTGATCATGCGGCTTTGCGCACGCACATTCCCCTCATCATCAATGCCGACGAGATATCGCGCGGTCATTGTGTCGAACTCGTCGTACTCCATGCCCATGTGCTCGGGCACAGACCATTTGGCCCCCTGCCGATACAAGGTATGGCGGAGGCGGTGCATCGAGGCGTGAATGTCTTCGTGAGGAAACGGCGCAGCGCACCGCTGGGCCAGGGCAAACTCGTAGATCATGATTACGCTCCTGATAGGGAGCGTAATTCTGTCTAAAACCCGTTGATCAGGGACCTACCAGAACCGGTAGTTGGCATCTGCTATTCCGGTTTTCTGGGCAACGGCGGCCACCGCAACACGGCTGTTGAGCTGGAGTTTGCGGAAAATGTTCTTCTTGTGGAAGTGAACACCGTTCTCGCTGATGCCCAGAATACAGCCAATTGTCCAGTCATCCTTGCCCGCCGCAATCCAGCGCATCACTTCCTGCTCGCGAGGCGTGAGCTTGAATGCCTTGAGCGTATCCTTTGACCAGTTTTTTACCCGCAGCACGTGCATTGCGTTGGTCATAGCGTAAATAGCCATGAGATGTTCCTGCAGGTCGGCGTTGCTGTCGCCGCTCACCGTCACCGCACCCTCGTAGCCGGACCCGACAATCAATGGTGCGCTAACGCCATATCTCAGGCCGGCGTCGGCGGCCTCGCCCATGAATGCCCGCTGCTCGGGTGTCTCAATGGGGCAGTCCGTCCAGACAAAGGGCAGGGAACATACTGTTGAGTAGGCAACAACGGGATCATCTTTGTGAAGCCCGCCGTAGTAGGCGCCCAACCAGTCCTCGGTGAAAGTGGTGCTTTCTACGAGATGTTCGCCAACCCGGTCTGCGGCCTGGGCGCGGATCCCGTACATGTGCCGGTCAAAGCCAAGCGATGCCATAGCTTCCGACCAGACGTGAATCTCCTGATTCTCGTCTGCTGCGTTACCGAGCTTTTCTAGGTAATCCGCAAACATACAATCTGTTTACCAACCTTTGGACAATTCGCCAACCTTAACAATGGGTTGGCTGCTGGCAACAGTTAATGCGGTTAACGGTCGGCACCTCCAGTTCAGGACATCAGGCGAAGCTTGCGGAACGCCATCGGCGCAAGAGCGGTCATGTAAAATCCGAGGATCAAAGCTCCGGCAAAGCCGGTTGCCGCAGCTCCCAGACCAGCGGCAGCGCCGACATATTCAACACCTGCGCGCAGGGCGAAAAGAACAACAATGCCCAGGACAGCCATGGTGATCATCTGCCACCACGCAGGCCTTGCCACTCGCTCCGGCGCAAGGTGCGTGTCCACTGCCGTGCCCGCCAACCAGCCGGCCAAGAGGAACAACACAGTCAGTGTTGGTGATGGTCCGGAGTGAATGGCGAGATCTGCTACCGCCGATGCCGCCGGCCAGACAGCGGCGATGACCGGAACCAGCATTGTTATCAGTACGAGCTGAATGATGACTGAGTTCCGCAATGCTTCCGTCAGAGAGTTGCCCGGACGTGTGAGCCAATAAAATGCGGCCAGCGTGACGAGTGCCAGCGCCGTTCCCGTCAACACATCATCGACGTCATGCACACCAAGATAGAGACGCGAGAAACTGACGCCGACCGCCAGAATGATACCCGCGACCCAGGCCCATGGACGATTGATCTCATAGGCGAGCCACATCCACATGGCGACGGCGACTTGCGTGTGGCCGGATGGCCGGCCGGGCGAGCCGGTGACGCGGCCATCAAGCTGGATGTCGGCACCGGGGCGAGGGTCCTGCCAGAAGTCCTTGAACCAGCCGTTGACTACAGCGGTGATAGCCACGAGCACGGTGAGCCTTGTGAAGATGCTGCGATCCCACAGCCAGTAACCGATCGGCAGGAACATCAGGAAGAAGGGCGTGTAGCCCATCCAGGTGAAGCCCTGGGCAATCGGTGTTGCCCAGTCACTGCGCAGGGGCAGCACCCAGTCCATTGAAAATAGAAAGTTGTCCATGGCAGTTGTGCCCTCCCCTCAAGGCGCAGGGCACATGATCGATGGTGGGGTCGATGATGGCCCGGGCGCTGTTATTGCTCTTGTTGCTGCCCGGCGTGACGACACACCTCAACCAAAGCCGATGATTTCCTTCATCTTGGCTCGGTCGATTGTCAGGACATCCCCACCCTTCTTGAGATAGCGCCGCCATGCAACCGCAATTTTGTTCTGCCTGGTTGTGGCGAGAGGGTGAACGCGGGGGTGATAGCGGCGGGAGAAGGTCGGCAGGGAGTGCCAGACCATCTGGCCGAAGGTGGCGAACACGAACCATGTCGCCTTGACGCCGCTGACAGGATTTTTGAAATAGCCTTCGACCTTTGCCATGTGGAAGTAGGCCGCCAGCGCTTCCTTGCCGATATGGGTCAGCGCCGCGAGGATCATGTATTTGCGGTACCACTCATGGTCGCCGAACAGCTCCTTGTAGACCTCAAACGCCACCGCGCCGTGCTCGACTTCTTCCACCTGGTGCCAGACCCACAGCGCCTTGATGGCGGGGTCTGAGTCCAGCATCCACTTTTCATAGTTGGCGAGGATGATCATGCCGGCGAGGAAGGTGAAGGTCTCGTAGCCGGCCGTGAAGCCGACGAGCCGTTTCAGGGAATCCGTCTTGGCGTGTTCGGTGAAATAGGCGCGGGCGCGTTCATCCAGTTCCGCGACGCGCGGATAGCGGTCCGCCAGCACCTTGTTGAATTCCAGAAAATTCTTTGCGTGATGGGCTTCCTGGCCGGTGATGGCGCTCATGTCGGCGCGCAGGCGTTTGTCCGTCACATGCTTCTTTGCTGTGGACATGGACCGTATGAGGTAGCGCTCGAAATACGGCACATGGACGCCGAACGCGTTGAGGTAGATCGCGAACTCCGGTGATGTGTTGCTCCACACCACTCGATCTGTGTCGAGCTTCTCCACCTCAAAATCCAGCGGGCGCACAATGATGTTGTCCATTGGATGTTCAAAAGGGGCATGCTCAGCGTCACTCACCGTCTCTGTCTGTTGTGTATGCATCAGGCGTCTCCAGGTGAAGGGTATCCGAACGCATTACTTGGTGTCGTCAGCAGCAGGCAGGTTCCGCAGCATGACGACGACGATCACCATCAGCACAAAAGCGACGATGAAGGCGGGCAGGAAGGCGATGGGCGCGGCCCAGCTTGCTTCGCCCACCGGATTGTCGCCGAGCGACAGGCCCTTATTGGGCGTCAGAATGCCGAAAATGTAAAACAGGGCATTACCCCAGATAGTGCAGACGAGGCCGACTGAGATCAGGCGCGTTGTCTTTGCACTCAGCGTCAGCATGGGAACGAGCAGGGCAAAGATGATCGCCATCAGCCCGTTCATGATGTTGCCCACATGGACGGCGCGCCACTGGGCCGCATCGCCGGGGATCACGTAGTCAAACGCCAGCGGCAGCGGCGACAGGGATATCTGGCCGAGGGCTGCAAATAAGAGAAAGAAGCCGCCGATCAGGCCGAGCAGCATGATAATGAGGCCGTGCTGCACGAGCAGGCGCTGATGGCTGGTGAAAGTCATGTGGTCGTGTCCCCCGACAATCGCGCCGATGTTCTGTGCACCGGCTATTGGTCTCGATCCTTCAAAACGCGGATTAGAACTACGCACTTTATACACCAGATGCCGGGTGCGCGATAGTCCTTTGTTCTGAGGGTGTTAGCGCGCCCTACGCCCACCTGCTTCAATAAGTCGCGAGTGAGAACCACTCGCATTATTGTTGCAAATCATTCTCATTCATGACAGACCGATGGCAGTACCGAAGGCGCTGGGCCCTCGGACACGTATCCGCCCGCGAAGGTCAGTCGCGGGCATCTTGTGGGGGACAACCCGAAATGACTGCAACCAGGACGCTTACGTCTCTGGGTGCGCTGCTTGCTGTTGCGAGCTTTGCATCCGTGCCGGCGCTTGCCGACGAAACCCTGTTTCCGCGGATCGAGGGGGAAATCCCCATCGAGATCCAGAACGACAATACGTTCGATGCGGACAACCGGGACGAGGAACTCAACGACCTCTACACAACCATCGAGCCGACCATTAGCATCCGCTTCACGGAACTGTTCTCGCTCGAAACCGGCCTCGTGCTGGAGCCGGTTCTTGATCCGGACCCGCGTGACGACCGCTTCTTCGAGGACGAAGGTCTCTTTGTGCAGACCCTGTTCCTGCAGTTCGCGACGGACGACTTTTCGATCTTCGCCGGTAAGATCAACCCGACCTTCGGCGTTGCCTGGGACATGGCCCCTGGCGTCTACGGCACCGATCTGGCTGAGGACTATGAGCTGACGGAACGGATTGGCCTCGGCGGCAGCGTGACGCTCGGCAGTGAAGAAGCCGGATCACACACGCTGACGGCGACCACATTCTTTGCCGACACAAGCTTCCTGTCAGAATCGATCTTCACCGAGCGGCCCCGCAACCGGAAATCTTCCGGCGGCGTCAGCAACACGGAAGACTTCTCGTCTTTCTCCGTCACGCTTGATGGTGAATTGCCCTTCATTTCGGATACCACGGGCTATCATCTGGGTGTCGTGAGCCAGGAAGGTGGGGTCGGCGACCCGGAAGACGAGCTTGGTTTTGCGGTTGCTCTGTTCACCGAGTTTGCGCTGGGTGAGGACACCGCCATCGCGCCGATTGTCGAATATGTGCACCAGTCTGATGCGGGCGGTGCTGACGAAGACCGTGACTACGTCACGATCGGCGCCGCACTCACGCACGGACCGTGGAACTTCTCGGTCTCAGACACCATCCGCAACATTGATCCCGCGGGCGGCGCGAACAGCGACGACAATCAGATTCAGGTGTCCGGTGGCTATGAGTTTGAAAACGGTCTGACCTTTGATGTTGGGTACAAGCACCTTGAAGACGGTGGCAATGAGTCCAACACCATTGGCGCTCTGCTGACCTACACCATCCCCTTCTCAGCCCCGTAACCGGCATTCACAAGGAGTGATTTCGATGAAAACGACTTTTCTGAGTGTTGCTGCGGGCATTGCAACATTGGGATTTGCCGCAGCAGCACATGCGGCTCCCTCAAAGGACGCCATCCTCAAGACCTATGCAGACATTGCACAGGCCGGCTATGAGGACTCCGTCACCCTCGCCAAGGACCTGAAGACGGCGGTTGACGCCCTGGTGGCCGACCCGTCCGCAGACACCATGGCAGCAGCCCGTGAAGCATGGGTTGCGTCCCGCGTGCCTTACATGCAGACGGAAGTGTACCGCTTCGGCAACCCGATCGTGGATGACTGGGAAGGCAAGGTGAATGCCTGGCCGCTGGACGAAGGCCTCATCGACTATGTGGATGCGTCCTACGGCACGGGGTCTGAAGACAACGCCGCCTATGTAGCAAATGTCATCGCCAACCCGTCCATGACCATTGGTGCGGAGGCGATTGATGCCTCGACCATCAACGCAACCCTGATTGCAGACACCCTGCATGAAGTGGGTGGCGTTGAAGCCAATGTGGCAACCGGCTACCACGCAGTTGAATTTCTGCTGTGGGGCCAGGACCTCAATGGAACCGATGCCGGTGCCGGTGAGCGTCCGTGGACGGACTATGCGTCCGGCGATGCGTGCACCAACGGCAATTGCGACCGCCGTGCGGAATACCTCACCACGGCCACCAACCTGCTGATCAGCGATCTGGAATGGATGGCTGCACAGTGGGGCCCGGACGGCGACGCCCGCGCAGACCTTGTGTCTGACGGCGTTGACGGCGGCATTGCCCGGATTCTGACCGGCATGGGCAGCCTCTCCTACGGTGAGTTGGCCGGCGAGCGGATGCAGCTGGGTCTGCTGTTGCATGATCCTGAGGAAGAGCATGACTGCTTTGCGGACAACACGCACAACAGCCACTTCTATGACGCTCAGGGCATCCTCAATGCCTATGTGGGCAGCTACACCCGCACTGACGGCTCCAAGGTTGAAGGCGCGTCCGTGTCTGACCTGGTTGCTGAAACGGATGAAGCGGCCAACAAGGCTCTTCTGGCCAGTCTTGACGCCACCATGGTTGCCATGGGTGCGCTGAAAGACCGCGCTGAAAGCGGTGAAGCTTATGATCAAATGATCGGCGAAGGGAATGCTGAAGGCAACGCGGTTGTCCAGGCTGCCATTGACGGCCTGACCGGTCAGACCAAAGGCATTGAAGCCGCCGTCGTGGTGCTTGGTCTCGAGCCGATTGCCTTTGAAGGATCAGACAGCCTCGACAGCCCTGAGGCTGTTTTTGAATAGACCACAACCATAGGAACGCTGCTTCACTGGCAAGGGTGTGGAGCACTTAAAAAGTCCATGACAAAAAGACAAACGCTCACACCCTCACTTGCAGCAGTAAGCCTCATCGCAACAACCGGTCTCGCCCTTCTGGGCGGGGCCGGTTTTGTGTTTGTGGCGGATGCCAAGGCCTATGGCGAGGAAGACCGCGCCCGGGTCGAGAAGGTCACCGCGCCGACCACAGATTTCACGAAGCCCGAGGCGTTTGAACGCCGGCCGGGTGGCGAGACCACCACATTCAAGTTTCCCAACCGCGACGCGTTTTCCCAGCCCTCCGCCAATATGGCGTTCGAGCGGCAGCTGGATTTCCGCATCGGCAACGGCATCTTTAAAAAGGTCTGGGTGTCATCGCCCGCCTCTACCCAGTCATCAGACGGGCTCGGCCCCCTTTTCAATGCGCGCTCATGCCAGCGCTGCCATTTGAAAGACGGGCGTGGCCATCCGCCGGAAGGTGACGAGGTCGCCGTTTCGATGTTCCTGCGTCTTTCAATTCCGCCGCAGACGGAAGACGACCGCGCGGCACTGGCCGGGTATCTGAAAAATGTCATTCCCGATCCAAGCTATGGCGGGCAACTGCAGAACTTTTCCATTCAGGGCCATCCATCCGAAGGCGAGATGGTGATTTCCTACGCACCCAAGCCCGTGACCCTGGCGGACGGCACCGTCGTTACCCTGCGCGAGCCGACCTATACGGCGGCCAATCTCAACTACGGACCGATGCATCCCGACATCATGATGTCGCCGCGCGTGGCGCCGCCGATGATCGGCCTTGGGCTGCTTGAAGCGATCAAGGACGAAGACATTCTGGCCAATGCAGACCCGGATGATGCGGACGGCGACGGCATTTCCGGCCGCGCCAACCGCGTGTTCAGTGTGGAGCGCAATGAGGTGGCCCTTGGCCGCTTTGGCTGGAAGGCCGGTGAGCCGACCGTGGCGCAGCAATCGGCGGGTGCGTTCAACGGCGACATCGGGATTTCAACACCGCTCTTCACGAACCACTACGGGGATTGCCAGCCCGGAACGCAGGACACATGCCGCGAGGCACCCCATGGCGGCAGCGCTGACGGCGCTATCACCGAAGCGACACCGGAGATGTTTGAGCGCGTCGTCTTCTACAGCCGCAACCTCGCGGTCCCCGCCCGGCGCGATATTGATGACCCACAGGTGCTGGCGGGCAAGGAACAGTTTTACACCGCCGGATGCGCGACCTGCCACACGCCCAAATTCGTGACGCGCCGCGACTCGATCAGTGAAGAACAGTCGTTCCAGCTGATCTGGCCGTATACGGACCTTCTGCTGCATGACATGGGCGAAGGCCTGGCCGACAATCGCCCCGAGGGTGCTGCTACAGGAAGCGAGTGGCGGACGCCGCCGCTCTGGGGTATCGGTCTGACGGAAGCCGTGAACGGTCATACCCAGCTCCTGCATGACGGTCGGGCGCGCAATCTGCTGGAGGCCATCCTCTGGCATGGCGGCGAAGCGCAGGCGTCGCGCGACAACGTGGTCGAGATGAGCACCGACGAAAGAGAGGCCCTGCTTGCTTTCCTCAATTCGCTTTAGGCGTGCCGACCGGACGCGGGCCGTTCTATGGGCAGGTGCCCTCTGCATGGCCGGTACTCTGGCCGCACCCGCCCAGGCAAAGGGGCTCACGGACGAGGCGTACGCGCAGGTCAATGCGGCATTGATCAATGGTCATGTTGTACCCGCCTATGTGCGTCTGGCATCCGTGACCGAAGCGCTTGCAGGTGTAACAGCGGCTTATTGCGCCGGTGACGCATTGCACTCCCTGGAGAATTTGCAGAGCGCACACAAAGAAACAAGCGCAGCGTGGATGGGCGCGGAGCATCTTGGTTTCGGACCGGCGGAGTTCTTCATGCGCAACCTGCGGATGAACTTCTGGCCGCAGGCGCGCGGCAAGGTGTCGGATGCAGTCGACCGGGCCCTTGCACCGGACGCGGAAGCGAAGCCTGTGGACCAGCGCTCGTTTGCGCTTCAGGGTCTTCCGGCAATGGAGTATCTGCTGTTTGCCTTACCGCAGCTGGAGGCAAAGACGCCGCGCTGTGACCTGGCTGTTGCCGTCAGCGGCAATATGCAGGCGATCGCCTCAGACGTTCTGGCGGAGTGGACTGGCGGCAATACGCCCTACGCCGCGACCGCCACCTCCGCCGGGCCGGACAATGCCACTTATCCAAAGGCCTCGGACGTCACCCTTGATCTGTTTCGCAGTCTGCATGACGGGTTGCAGCGGATTTCGACCCTGAAGCTTGATCCTGCTTTGGGGAAGGACATCAAAAGAGCCCGCCCTGCCCTGGCGGAAGCATCCCTCAGCGGCAGCGGAATGGCCAACATCCGGCAGTCTCTCATGGCGCTGGAGCAACTCTATCTGGGTCGTGACGACGATGGCCTCACCCGCCTTACGCGGATGAGCGCTGACGACCCAAAGCTTGATGCGCTGATGCGCAAGGCGTTTCAGCAAACGCGGGAGATGGCGGACAGCCTAGCACTTGCCCTGCCGCAGGCTGTGTCCGATGTGGCGGAGCGGCCGAAGCTGAAGAAACTCTCCAAACAGGTGCGCGCCCTACGCCAGATTTGTGCCGACAGGCTGGCGCCCGCCCTCAAGCTCAGTGTGGGGTTCAATTCTCTTGATGGCGACTAACCGGCGCCATGTTCTGGCAGGACTTGGGTCCACTGCGCTGCTGGGCGCTGGCGGCGCTGTTGCTGAGCCCATGGCTGCCGGTGACCCAACCTATTTGAGTGCCGCCCGCGAAAAGGAAGGTCAGTTCCGGCTTGTGACTCTTGGCGCAGACGCACGCCGGACCACGGATGCAGCCCTGCCCGCACGCGGCCATGCGGCGGCCATGTCACCAGACAGGCGCACGGCCGTGCTGTTTGCCCGCAGGCCGGGCACGTTTGCCCTTGTCGCCGATATGCGTGACGGCAAGCCCGTCCGCCAGGTCAACGCACAGACCGGCCGCCACTTTTATGGCCATGGTGTTTTCAGCGCGGATGGCAGCCTCCTCTACGCCACCGAAAACGATTTCGATGCAGCACGGGGCGTTGTCGGTGTCTACGACGTGCGCAATGGTTATGCGCGGCTTGGCGAATTGCCATCACACGGTATCGGGCCACATGATATTGCGTTGAGCGAGGACGGCGAAACGCTGATCGTGGCCAATGGCGGCATTGAAACCCACCCGGATGCACCGCGGGTGAAGCTCAACCTCGACAGCATGCGCCCATCGCTTGCCTTCATTCGCTTGTCTGACGGCAGCTTGATTGGCGAGCAGGTGCTGACCGATGACCTGCACCACCTCAGCATTCGGCATCTCACAAAAGGCGCAGAGGGCTGCATTGCGGTTGGCCTTCAGGCGCAGGTCCGGACCGGCAGCCTCGCCCCCCTTGTTGTGCTGTCGCATGGGCCGGGGTCCGGGTTGCAGTTTCTGGATATGCCACTCGAAGTCCTCAAACGCATGAACGGCTATTGCGGCAGCGTGGTGTTTGACATCTCGGGCCGCTTTCTGGCGGCGACATCGCCGCGTGGCGGGATTGCGGTCTTCTGGGATACACAGACAGGTGCGTTTCTGGCGGACGTCACGCTGGCGGATTGCTGCGGCGTGGCGCCGACCCGTGAGCCAGGCACTTTCCTGCTGACGGCGGGCACGGGTGACATCATGCGAGTGGGTGTTAGAGCCGGAAAGCCGGCGCAGGCGTCAGTGCTGCGTACTGCAGACGCCAACTGGGACAATCATCTCATAAGCGTTCTTTAAGGCATCAGGCCTTCGCAGCATCCTGCAGCATGCCGCCGATGAGCTTGTTGATCAGGCCCTGTGGTGCGATGCGCTTGATCTTGCCGACGACCCTGGCCCGGTCCATGGGGTATCGCAACTTGCGGTTCTTGCTGATGATCACCTTGTGGATGGCAAGGGAGACATCTTCCGGGGTCAGCTTGCTTGCGCGTGTGTCCTTCGCCATCAACCGGGCGACGGACCGGGTGAACGATGTGGGGCCTGCCGCCTCCGCAATCTTCAGATGGTCGCCGACATCGGGCCGGTCCATATGCATGGCCACGGGCTGCATGATGGCGACATCGATATTGTCCGGCTTTACCTCGTGGTAGAGCGCCTCACTGAAGGCTTCGAGTGCAAACTTGGATGAGGTGTAGGCACTGAGATACGGCACGGCCAGCAGGCCGCCGAGCGAACTCATCGAGATGATCAGCCCATGACCCTGTTCGCGCATGGCAGGAACGGCCGCACGGGCGATGGCGGCGAGGCCCTGCACATTGATGGCGTAGACCCGGTCCAGTTCGTCCATTGAGGTTTCTTCGACCGAGCCCAGCACCATCTCGTTGATGCAGTTCACAACCACATCGACGCCGCCCATGGACGTGCGGGCTTCCTCAAGGCAGGTCTGCACAGAGTGTTCGTCGAGTACGTCCATGGCCAGCATCTGGATATCATTGGACATGGCCTTTGAGGGATCACGCATGGTGCCGCGCACATCCAAGCCCCGGTCCATCAGGGTGCGGGCCAGAACCTGACCGAGACCGCCGGAGGCGCCGCAAACCAGAACCCTTGCATTCTTCAGGGATGTGCTCATTTCGTTTCCGCCTCCGCCAGTTCCCTGCGGCGCAGATAGACCACCATATCCGCCACGCGGGCGGCATGATCCCGAATGAACTCATCGGTGGTGGGATCAACGCCGAACAGGGTCTTGCACTCATACTCAACGTCGAACACCAGCGTCGCCGCACCGATAGCCATATAGTATGTGTGCGGATTACTGAGCAGGTTGAGGGTGTCCTGCAACCTGCCGAACCGGTCGCGGATGAAGGTGTTGACCAGATATTCCAGCCGCCAGGTATCTTCCCGGCCTTCCTGGATGATCAGCCGGTTGAGTTCAGGCGTCTCCGCTGAGAACCGGACAAACGCCGTCACCGCCGCGCGAATTTGCGCCTCTTCATCCAGATCAATGAGCACCGTTTCCAGCGGGCCAAGCCGGGTGACGAATTTCTCAAGGATGACACCGACCGCTGCCTTCCAAAGCTCTTCCTTGCTCCCGAAGTGATAGGCCGCAGCCCCTCTTTGCACCTTCGCCGCCGTTTCGAGGGCCCGCACGGACACGCCGTCATAGGAATGGGTCGTGAAGATGTGAACCGCCGTCGCCAGCAGGGCGGCGCGGGTCTCTTCCGCACGCTGCTGCGGGCCGCGCTGTCTCAATACCGGTCTCGTTGCCACATTATTCATGACACTTGACATATTTAATATTGCTAATTATGTCAACTGCCACTTTTAATAATCCGCCAGTTTGTGCGCTGTTTCTGGGCCGCTGCTGATCACGGGTCTACGGGAGAAGTTTCATGGCGTCTGACACGCAACGGGCAGACTATGCCGTTACCCAGAAAGTCGTTCACTGGCTGATGGCGATCTTCATCATCATGGATCTCTTCATCGCCCAGAAGTTCGGGGGCGTGATGACCGATGTGAACCGGTTTGACTCCCGCGGTGACCACGCGTCCCTCGGGACGATTGTGGCCGTGCTGTTCGTCATCCGCATGTATCTGCGCTGGAAACACGGAACGCCCCCCCTTCCCGCAGAGATGGCGGACTGGCAGAAGCTTCTGGCCCATGCGGCGCACTGGGCTCTCTACGGGCTGATTGCAACGCTGATCGTCTTCGGCATTCTGGCTGCGATGAACGCCAACAGCGTGATTGCCCCCTTCGGGCTTTTTGCTTTCGGTGACGGTACAGGGGCGCAGGCGCTCTATGATCAGTTCCGCTGGGTGCATGAACTGGCGACCGACCTCATCATTGTGATGATTGTTCTGCATGTGGTGGCGGCGCTCTATCACCTTGTCATTGTGCGCGACGGGTTGACCGAACGCATGCTGACCTTCTGGAAGAGCCACAAGGGCGCGTAACGCGTCCTGCTGCAATCCGAACACAAGGAAACGCCCGATGGTCGTACTGCTGGAAGACGATATTCAGACCAAGGAAGTACTGGACTGGAAGGGCCTGCACCTCTTTCACTTTTCCGGGTCTACCTGCTCGCAGAAGACGCGCATCTTTCTGCGGCTCAAAAACATCGAGTGGACGTCGCACCATCTGAACCTGGCAGCGAAGAAGCACATCACGCCCTGGTATATGGGCATCAATCCGCGCGGGCTGGTGCCGACACTTGTGCATGACGGCAAGGTCATCATCGAGAGTAACGACATCCTCGAGTATCTCGAAGCGCAGTTCCCTGACCCGGCCCTGATGCCCGCAGACAAGGCCGACACCATCAAGGCCATGCTGAAGGCGGAGGATGATCTGCACCTTGATATCCGCGCGCTCACCATGCGGTTTGTGTTTCCCTCCTTCCTCACCAAGCGGCCCGAGAAGGACCTGAAAGCCTATGAAGATTTCGGCACGGGAACGGTGGAAGGTGAAGTTGATGCACACAAGCAGGCGGAACTGAAATTCTGGCGCGATATCATCACTCACGGCAGCGTCACGGATGAGCAGGCGGCGCGGGCATTCCGGAATTTTCAGAAACAACTCGACGAGTTCGACGAACTGCTGTCCACGCGTCGTTTTCTGCTGGGCGATGCGGTGAGCGTGGTTGATATTGCCTGGTACATCTATGCGCGCCGCCTTATCAGCGCGACCTATCCACTGCACCGGCTGCACCCCGCAGTTGGATGCTGGTTTGACCGGCTTGACGCGGACCCGGGTTTTCATGATGAGGTGCCCTCGGGCGGGCCCATTGGTGCGGTGACCGCGATCCTGCATACTTGCCAGAAGATACGCGGCTCCTCTCTGGAGCGCGTGGCAGCGCGAAGCGCCTGACACACTCAAACCAAAAATCTCGCAGACAGGAAAACTTCATGACCGACTTCAAAGACAAAACCGTTTGGGTGACCGGCGCATCATCAGGCATTGGTGAAGCCGTGGCGAAGGTGTTTGCCGATCAGGGCGCGCGCATCATCCTGTCGGGCCGTCGTGTGGATGCACTGAAAGCCGTTGCCGACAAGCTGCCGACGGAGTCGCATATTCTCCCGTTCGAAACGACAGACTTTGACGCGCTGGAGACCATCGTCGAACAGGCCTGGGCCTGGAAGGGCCGCGTTGACGTGCTGGTGAACAATGCGGGCGTCAGCCAGCGCAGCCTTGCCATCCATACAAAGCCGCAGGTCTATACGGACCTGATCAACATCGATCTCGTGGCACCCATCTGGCTGACCCAACTGCAACTCCCCAGGATGGTCGAGGCAGGTGGTGCGCATATCATTGCCATCAGTTCGGTTGCCGGGCGGTTCGGTCCGCCTCTGCGGACAGCCTATGCCGCGGCCAAACACGGCCTCATCGGCTACATGGATGCATTGCGGACGGAGGTTCAGACCCGGCACAACATTAATGTCACGAATGTGCTGCCAGGGTCCGTCGCCACGAATGTATCCCGCAATGCGTTCACGGCTGACGGTTCGACCCGCGGCAAGTCTGATGACGCGATTGAGGGCGGTGATGATCCAATGGATTGCGCAAAGGCAATTCTGGACGCCGTCAGCAACAACGTCCCCGAACTTGTTTTTGCATCGGGGGTTGAACTGGATCTGGCAAAGATGCGGCACGCCGATGCGGCGCAGCTGTTTGAACTTGGCGGCCAGATCGGGGCGCAGATCGCCGAACGGTATGAGTCCGGCGACGACTCATAAAGCTGCTATTCCGGCGCTGCTAGCGCCCGGTCCTGCCATACCTTTCAAAAAAATTTTGCCGCCTGTCCTGCGGCATTGACCAGCTTGGCCAGAAGCCCCTGTGGAAATTTCCGCAGGGGCACGTTGGCACTCATGCCGGGCATATCGGCCTGCGCCCGCAACCCGTGCGGCAGCATGTATGCCGGACGCCTTACACCCAGCGTGTGAGTGGTTTTAAGTGGCGTGAAACTGAGCAAGAATAGCCTAGTTCTTTCAGTATGGCCGTATGCGGGCATGTCCACACGCCGGGTTTGGCGGACCATGTGGACGCAACATTCAGGACAGGCGACACAGCAAGATGCGACTTGTTAGCGACGATATCCTCACTGACTCCAACCATCAGCGGCCGACCTTCGACGCCGCCTATCCGGAGTTCACCGACTTCGAACTCTGGAACCCGGCTTCCTGGACCGGCGGTCATCCGCACGAATTTTACAGCCGGATGCGAGACCAGGCGCCGGTCATGTGGTCGTCGATCCGCAAGGGTGGTGACGGGTTCTGGTCTGTCAGCCGCTATGACGACCTCAAGGCAGTTGAGCTGGCGCCGCAGATATTTTCATCAGAGCGCGGCAGCATCAATCTGGGTGTTGCGCCGAAAGACAAATGGAAGCCGGAGAAGCTTGTCTCCGCGGCGCTCAACGCACTGATCAATCTGGATGCGCCCCGCCACATGGAGATGCGCATTCAGCAGATGGATTTCTTCGCGCCGGCCTATGTGGCGACGCTGCGCGAAAAGGTTGCCGCCAAGGTGGATGCGCTCCTCGACGACATGGAGCGCAAGGGCCCGGTCGTGGATATGGTGCCGGCGTTCTCGCAAGAGCTTCCGCTCTTCACCCTGTGTGAAATGCTTGGGGTAGACGAAGAAGACCGCCCAAAGATCATGCACTGGATGCACTATCTTGAACTGGCGAGCCAGTATCTGACCAATCCGTGGCAGGTCATCATCAAGGAACCGCTGTTCCCGTTCCGCTTCTTCAAGGCTGTGGAAGACATGTTTGCCTATGGTGAGAGGGTCATGGCGGACCGGCGGGCGAACCCGCGCGAGGACCTGCTGACCGCGATTGCACAGACAAAGCTGGAAGGCGAAGAACTGCCGCAGGAATTCCTCGATGGCTCCTGGCTGCTGATCATCTTTGCAGGCAATGACACGAGCCGGAATTCGCTGTCCGGCACCATTCGTCTGATGACGGAATTCCCGGATCAACGGCAGATGGTGCTTGATGATCCTTCGCTTATTCCGCGGATGTCGCAGGAAGCACTGCGGATGATTTCACCGGTGAGGCATATGCGCCGCACTGTGGTTGAGGATACGGAACTCAATGGGCAGCGCATTGCCAAGGATGAAAAAGTTGTTCTGTGGTACGGCGCGGCTAACAGAGACCCGAGTGTTTTTCCGAACCCGGACACGTTCGACATGATGCGGGACAATGTGGACAAGCATCTGGCCTTTGGCCACGGCGTTCACAAGTGCCTTGGCAGCCGCATTGCGCAGATGCAGCTGCGCCAGTCCTATGAGCGCATTTTTGACCGCTTCCCGAACATCACATGGACGGGCCATGAGAAAGTGGCGCCCAACGCCCTGGTGCATGCCATTTCAAGCCTGAAGGTCAATCTGTATGGGCCGGACGGGAAGCGGCAGACTCAGGTGCAGGTAAAAGCCGCCTGAGTCCGCTCTGGCGCTATCAGCTAGTCGGTGATTGGATTCACCAGTTCACCAAGACGGTCTGTGGTGATGGTCATGGTCTCACCGGACTGAAGGTACTGGCCCTGCGCATAGGCGCGGGAGATGTGACGTTCTATCACCCAGTGGGTGATCGGCTTGTTCCAGCCGCCCAGGAGCCAGTCGATCGCCCCCATGACCATGGCCATGCGGTCGATGCCCTTGAACACGGTTCCATCCGGTGTGCCACCGAGAACGGCCGTGCGTGCCGGGACAATGCCATTGGAAATGGGCAGGCCGACCTTCTGGCCTTCATAATCCCAGGTCACGTCCGCGCGGGCTGCTGACTGGCTGAGGATTTCATCAAAGTCCCAGATCGCGAGAGACTGCTTTGCCGACTGGACGAGGTCGTTTCCGCGATAGAGCTTGAGATCGACGTCCGGCGCGAAGCTGCGCAGGTCGCGGGGAATGACGAAGAGATTGCCGACAGGCATGTAGCCGGGGGCGCTCTTGCCGGTCGTGAACCCATCACCGGACGTCACGTCTGACGGGTTGAGGTGCCGCATCAGCTTGGCGCGGTCCGTCACATCATTGCAAAGGATGAGGCCGGCACGTTCGGGCGGCGAGGTGATGTCAAAATCTTCAAGTGCGACAAAACACAACTCGACCTCGTAATCGAGCAGCGCATCACCCTGAGACACCGGCGCATTGAACGGCGTCGGCACGACTTCCTTGGCAAACAGGAAGGGTCCGTCCTCAACGGTTGCCTCTTCTGCATGTGCAGGGAAGTTTGTGCCAACGGCAATGTGTGAGGCCGTCAGATCCACCGGCAGGGTCAGGTCTTCAACGGTGGCCTCCAGCGCAGGGCCGGCAGCCGCCGCAAGAGCATCATATCCCTGCGCCGCGTAGAGCGTGATCGGGTCATCAGCATCCGCACCAAACCCATCGGACAGGTCGATACCGCCGACCCGGCCATCCGCGTAGGACGAGACGAGCATCAGCTGGTAGGCCCCGGGCGATCCGATACGGGCGAAGGTCAGGGCCTCGGTGCGTGGTGCAATCTGCACCTCAGCAGCGGCGGGATGAGACAGAACCATGAAGATGCTCCAGATGAAGATCAGTCGTTTGTGCATGGACGCAATCCTAGGCATTGGCGAGCAGCCACACGCCGGTCGAGTTGAGCAGGACAAAGATCGTCGCGCCGAACAGGTTTGTGTCCACCAGATAGATTTTCCCGAAGATGTTGAACCGGAACGGCTTGATGCCGTTCACGTCTTTCAGGGCCCCGTCGAAGATCGACATGGTGGACAGTGTGGCGAAGAAACTGACCATCCAGATGTAGTTGAGGATGGCTGCAAGCCAGATGTGGGTCACGTAGTCCGGTGACGGCATCCACAGAAGAAACAGGATGACCATGGAAACGCCGGCCTGGCTCAGAACCTGCCAAACCACGTGGAACCGGGCATGGGGTGTCCAAGCCGGGTTGGTGGCATGGGTCTTGTTGAAGTCGGCGAACATGGGACCGACAGCAATGGCAAAGCCAATGAATGAGAAGATGATACGCGGCACAAGAGTCTGGTCGTAGAAAGCGTCCATGGTCTTTCTCCTAGATGAGACCGGCGTAAGAGCCGCCGTCGAGTTGAAGGTTCTGGCCGGAGATGAATCCGGCCTGGGCGCTGCACAGGAAGGCGCAGGCATCTCCGAACTCTTCCGGTCGCCCCATGCGTTTTGCAGCAATGGTGTCGCAGATTTCCGCACGCGCCTCGTCGCGGGTGATGCCTTTGGCGGCCATGGCGAACTGCGCCATGCGCTCCTGTCGGTCGGTATCAAACCGCTCCGGCAGCATGTTGTTGATAGTGACGTTGAAGGGGGCGGCGTCCACCGAGAGGCCCTTGCTCAGGGCCGTCAGGCCGGACCGGGCTGCGGTGGAGAGGCCCATATAATAGTTGGGCGACTTCACCATGGCGGAGGTGATGTTGACGATGCGCCCGAAGCGCCGCTGCTTCATGCCGCCGATCAGCGCCTTGATCATGAAAGCGGGCGCCAGCATGTTGGCTTCAAGTGCTGCCTGCCAGTCGTCCATGCCCCAGTTGGTGAACTCGCCGGGGGGCGGGCCTTCATTGTTGGTCACCAGAATATCCGCATCCGGACAGGCGGATACCAGACTGGTTCGCCCCTCTTCCGTATTGAGGTCCGCTGCGGCGGCGGTGATGTTGCTCACATCAACACCGGCCTCGTCCGCAATCTCGGCGCGGGCGGTTTCCAGCGCGTCTGCGTTGCGGCTGTTGATGGTGACGGCAACACCTTCACGCGCAAGAGCGACGGCGCAGGCGCGGCCAAGGCCACGGGATGAGGCGCAAACAATGGCCTTGCGGCCCTCGAGTCCGAGGTTCATGAGAGGTCTCCCTGGCGGGTCATAAGGGCCGATGACAGGGCCGCTGTTACGGCGTCGGCGGGATTGTCTTCCGTGCCTGTCAGCCGGGCGGCGATGTGCCCGTCCGGGCGCACCAGCACAGCACCTGTGGCCGGCAGGCCCGTCTCGGCGCACCAGTCAAAGCCGCTGTCGACATCACCGGGATGGCCTTGCAAATGCACATCCGCGCTTGCTGCCGCGAAGGCGCCGTTCGCCTTCGGGCCGGTCAGCACCGTGAACCGGGTCATGGGGAGCAGGGTGTAGACGGACTTCTTTGTGCCATCCCGATGGACCCAGCTATGGGGCACGTGGGCGCCTACCTGCCAATCCGGCTGATAGGCACTTGTCTCAATGTCTGCGGCAGCAGGCAGCGGGGCAGCGTCGCTGAGCGCATCGGATGTGTAGCGATAGCCGATCTGCAGATTGAAGCTGTCGAAATGGGGGCGCTGGGCCTCAATCACGTCCGGTAATTCTTCCACGGCAGACGGGTCCACGCTCACCGCCGCGTAATGGTCCGCGACCTTGTCCGGGTCCAGGCCGTGCAGCACTGCATAAAGATCAAATATCTTGGCGGCATTGGTCAGGCTCTGCTCGGAATTGATGCGGGCGATGGGCTGGCGCTCGGACTGGTAGGTGTCCAGCAGATCCGGCGATGCCTGGCCCTTGAGCACGGCCGCCAGCTTCCATGTCAGGTTCTGCGCATCTCCTGCGCCGGTGTTGAGGCCCAGGCCGCCAGTGGGGGGAAAGCGGTGCGCTGCGTCGCCAACAAGGAACACCCTGCCCTTGCGATAGGACTCGGCAATCTGCGCGGACATGGCCCACGAGCCGATGTTCTGAATGGAGAGGTCCAGATCCTTGACGCCGGCGGCCCTGCGGACGAGCGCTGTGCACCGGTCCACATCAAAGTCAGCCAGCGATTCCGTCTCGGGGTCGTAGCCATGCATCAATACCCAGGTGTTGGCACGGTCATAGGCGATGAGGACGCCGGCATTGTCGGGATCAAGAAGGAAATAGAGAACACCGGGGCGTGCATCGGTGAGCGACCGCAGATCCGCTTCGAAGTGGATCGTGATGAAGTTCTCAAGGACTTCCGGACCTTCCATGGCAATGCCCAGTGCTGTCCGGGTCTGGGACCCGGCGCCGTCGGCAGCAATCACATACTCATATGTATCAGTGGTGACGTCGCCTGACGTCAGGTCTTCCAGCGTCGCGACCACACCTGCAGCGCCTGGTTCGATGCTGTTACAACTCACCGAGCGGCGCAGATTGATGAGCGGCTCTGTCAGCAGGTGGCGCTCAAGGGCGGCTTCGAATTTCGGCTGGGGGATGTTGGTGAGCGGATACGGCGTGTGCGCGAAGGCACCGTCATCCTGTCGCTCATAGGGGAGAGAGCCGAACTCAGGACCGCTCAGCGTGCCCACGAACAAGACAGCGCCGCCGTCATTGGCGCTGGCCCCTTCCGCCCGCAGGGCTTCCGCATCAACACCGAGAGACTGGCAAATCTCAAGGGTCCGGGCGTTTACCGCATGGGCCTTGGGTGCCGTGCCGATGTCCGGGCGCCGGTCGATGATGTCACACGCAATGCCATGCCTGGCCAGCGACAAGGCTGACAACTGCCCGGCCGGGCCTGCGCCGACAATGAGGATCGGTGTTGTGTCTGTCATGGGTCCCTAGCCCTTGGTCGAAAACCATAATTGAGAGTATTCTCATTTTTGAGATACATCTCATTTATCTGGTATGTCAACCCCCCTTGCGGCATAGTGGGCGCAGACCAGTAGATTCGATCCGGAGTATCAGGTGGACGACAGGTTTTTCAGGGAGGCGGCCCACGGCCAGGGCAAGCGCGAGCGTACATTGGCGGCGCTGCTGGATGCGGCCGTCGATGTTATCGGGCGCAAGGGCATGGAAGCTGCGAAGATCAGCGACATGACGACGGCAGCCGGCCTCGCCAATGGCACGTTCTACAATTACTTCCAGTCAAAGGAAGAAATCCTGCACAAGGTTGCCATGGAAGTGGCCGTTGAGGTCAGCCATCGGCTGGACGCGCAGATGGCGGGCATCGACGACGGCCCGACGCGGGTGGTCACCGCGACCACAGGTTTTGTCGACCTTGTTCTGGATGCACCCGACTGGGCGGCCATTCTGCTTGATAGTGCCGCCTATCTTTCCGCACCGCCGGAAGAAGCGTTTCACTACCTGGCCGCTGACATCACCCGCGGTGTCGAGCAAGGCGTTTTCGATACAAAGATCGATGCCTTTACACTTGGCCAGACCGTGGCGCTGATCGGCGCGGCCATCCGCATGCAGATCAGGCATGGCCGGGACGGCGAACTCACCCGCAGGCTGTGCGTCAACATTCTGCGTCTGCTCGGCATGACGGCGCGCCGGGCAGACAAGGTGGTAACGCAGGTTCTGGGCTGACCGGCGCACGGCCTGTCAGCCCAGTTTCTTTGGTGGCTAGAACAAAGAAGCGTGCTGGCCGCCGTCGATGACGATGTTCTGGCCGACGATGAAGCGGGAGAGCGGGCTGCACAGCAGGGCCGCCATGGGAGCCATGTCGGCTGCTTCACCGATAAAGCCTGCGGGGATCTTGTTGTTTTCAAAGAAATGGGCACGGACCACATCGGGGTCGGGCTCCAGGCCGAATGCGTCGGCATAGTCGTTGAGGATTTCTGACGCCCCCTCCGTCTGAAACATGCCCGGCAGAATGTTGTTGATCACCACACCGTGCTTTGCGATCTCGCGGGAGACGCTGGCGGTGTAGTTGATCAGCGCAGAGCGTGCAGGGCCGGACATCAGGCGCCACAACATCGGGTTCTTGGCGGAGAAGGTGGCGATGTTGACGATGCGGCCCCAGCCCTTGTCCTTCATCACCGGAATGTAGTTCTGCATGATCTCGATGGGACCGATCAGTGCGGTCTCGATGGAATCCCGCCAGTCAGCAGGCGTCAGCTTCAAAAAGTCACCATTGGGGGACGGTGGCTTGATGGTGATGGCCAGGATATCGGGATCAGGGCAGGCCTCGAACAGCGCCTGACGGCCTTCTTCTTTTGAAGAATCCGCCACAACCGGTGTGACGCTCACGCCATATTTCTCGGAGATTTCCTTTGCGGCGTTGTTCAACCGCTCTTCGCGCCGCGCGGTGATCACCAACTCGGCACCCGCTTCGGCCAGCCGTTCAGCTGTCGCTCTTCCCATACCAGCGCTGCCGCCGGCCATGATTGCCTTCTTGCCTTTGATATCCAGATCCATGTCCTGATCCTCTTCTTTCATCCATCCGTATAAAGAGTTGTTTTGGCCTATCCGCCGGTGCGTCGCAGGCCCTTCTGATCCAGACGCCACCGCAATGTGTCCACGCGGTCCTGACCGAAAAACGGCTCGCCTTCGAACACCATTGTGGGGACGCCCCAGTGCCCGGCTTCTTCGAGCTGTGTGTGGTGGTTTTCAACAACCGCCCTGACGTCATATTGCTGGAGGGCTGCCTCCATATCGGCCAGGTCGAGGCCTGCCTGGGATGCTGCATGCTGCAGATGGCTGCCCTTGTCCCAGTCCGGTGTGCCGCCCCAGATCAGGGCCGCCGCGGCAAACACGAAGTCAATGCCCTTGCCGCGCCGCTCAGCCTCGACGCCCAGGCCGGTGAGGCGCCAGATGAGGGGCTGATCGTCCGGCACTTCAAAGGTTTCCATGTCCTGGATGACAGGGTCCGGATTGGGCCAGGACATCGGCAGGCCCAACTGCTCGGCACGGCGCATTGAGTCCATGAAGATGTATCGCGGGCGCTTCTTGTCGCTTGCATCAAAGACAGACGCCTTGTCGCGCACGGCGATCGGCAACACCGGCTTCAAGGTGACAATTACGTCGTAGTCATTGCGCAGGCGCAGCAGGTCCGGCGTTATCAGATAGGAATAGGGGCTTCTGAATGACCAGAAGACGTCAACATTGGCTGGCATGGCGGCGTTCCCTCTTTTGTGTTGAGCGTGCGCTAGGCGTCCGCGACGGATTCTTCCGCCTTGATCTTTCGGGCAACACGTTCGGCGATCATCACGCAGCCCAGATAGGTGTTGCCTGACGGGATGGTCGGCATGACGGAGGCATCCGCCACGCGCAGGCCGCTGATCCCGTGAACACGGCAGTCTGCGTCAAGGACTGCTCCCATGGGGCAGGTGCTGGTCATGTGGTAGTAGCTCAGGGTGAGCCGCTCGAGTGCCTGGCTGACGGCGTCCGGTGCTGTCAGGTCGTGGGGCTCGGCGGGTTCACATCCAAGATCGCGGGCGCCCTCTGAACGCTCCCAGGCGGCAATGCGCTCAAACCCATGACGTAGCCGGGCCACCGCATCGTCCGGAAGCGGCGGCGCGGTGATGACAGGGTCAGCGTCCGGCGTGTCGCCCAGCCGTACGCTGCCGCGGCCGCTGGACCGCATCAAAAAGACCGCCACCATGAAATCCGTGTCGTCATCGGAGGGCGCCGGGGCAATGGGGAAGGCGTGATAGTCCACGTCCGTGCCGTTGGAGGCTCCAACCAGAACCACCTGTGCGGGGCCGGCGACACCGCCCCGGGGGCCGTCATGGCGATAGGGAATGCCGGGCCCGAGGTGGTCGCTCATGGTGGTACCGACCGGAAGGTCCGCATACACCTTGATATCATGATCGGACAGATGGTCCGCGGGGCCGATGCCGGAACGCAGCAGCAGGGTTGGCGACGAAATCGCGCCCGCCGCCAGAATGACTTCGTCTGCCGTGATATGTTCGCCGGACGCGAGCGTGACACCCGTCGCGCGATCACCCTCAATTGCAATGGCCGACACATCGGCATTGCTGCGGATGGCCAGGTTCTCACGGGCACGCACTTCAGGTGTGAGATAGGCCAGGCTTGTGGTCAGCCGCTTGCCGTTGTCGTCCACGGTGACCGGGAAGACACCAATACCAGGAAGCTGCGACGGGTCGTTGACGTCGTGAACCGTGGCCTCCCCATTGTCGACCATGGCGTCGTAATAACAGCGCTGGGCATGGCTGAGTTCGTCCCGGCGCCACCGGCGCACGGACAGGGGGCCCGCATTGCCGTGCAGCGGCGACGACATGAAATCCATGTCCCGCTCTGCGGCAATGAATGTGTCCGCCACATCTTTCCAGCCCCAGCCCTCAAGGCCGGATGCCGCCCAGGCGTCATAGTCCGCCGGCAGGCCACGCAGGGTGGCCAGACCGTTGACCGCAGATGTTCCACCGATGAGGCGGCCCTGCAGCATGGGGATTGCGCCGGACTGGGTTGCCATAACGTTGATGGCGATGGGTGTGGCTCCGGACCACGCATCCGCTGCCCGCGCCGGCTCAAGCACGTCAGCGCCATAGGTGTCATCGTCCGGCCCCGCCTCGAGCAGCGTAACGCGCAGCGTCGGGACCTCACTCAGACGCGCAGCCAGCACGGATCCGGACGTGCCGCCACCGACAATGACGATGTGTTTGTCCTGATGACCCATGTGTCCCTCCGCATGCGCTGGGTTGCTCGACGTTGATTAGGTAGCGTTACCTATAATTAGGTAGTACAACCTAAACAGTCAAGCCATTCCGTTCTGACGCTTTGGGGACATGCAGTTTCATGACGTCGCGTACATCCACATCGGACCGAATTCTTGAGGCGGGCCGCAGGCTTTTCAATGAAAAGGGCTATGCGTCGACAACGCTGACGGAGATCGCGCTTGCGATCGGCATTTCGCAGGGCAACCTCACCTATCACTTCCCCACGAAGCGCGATTTGGCGATCCGGCTGGAGGAACAGGCGCGGTCTCGCGCGAAAACGCGGCGCGCCAACCTGACCCCGGGCGCCATCGAAGATGACTATGTGGAACATCTGCTGTTTGCGATGGACCTGACTTGGGACAACCGGTTTTTGCTGCGTGACCGGGCGCTCTATACAAGCCTTCCCTTCGCCAAGCAGGCGGAATCAGAAACCGAGGCGGACTTTCACGAGCTCCATGGCCTCGTCATACGCATCAAGAAAGAGGGCATGTTCCGCAATGACCTCGAGCTTGATCTCAAAGTCCTCACCCGCTCCCTGTGGATCGTCAGCCGATACTGGATGGATTATCTGCGCGATTCAGAAGGGCTGGAGCAGATCACATGGGCAGACCAGGAACGGGGTATCCAACAGCATTTCGCCGTTCTTCTCCCCTGCCTGCTGGCACCGGCGCGGCGCAGCTTCGAGGCAGCGCTGGAGCGAGAGTCGCGCCGCTCTGAGGTAAGGTGAAAGGGTGGACATGGTCGAAATGCGGCCTGTTCGCGAGCGCTACCAGAATGCCCCCAAAAGTGGCACTTTCCCTGTATTTTCGATCGCCTTTATCACAGCCTGAGAGCGGTGTAATCATCAATAGTAATGATGTTTTGGCGCCGGACCGGCGGTTGAGATGGAGCCTGCCGATAAGTAGAGTCCCTGCTGGGTGTACGCCTTTTCAGGGGAGAGAAAGATGCGCTTTCGCGCCACCTTTTCAGCTTTAGTTTTGTCCGCCGGTTTTGCCGTCGCCGCCCTTCCGGCTGCGGCTGCAACCAATGTTGTTTACATTCTCGACGCGTCGAACTCCATGTGGGGACAGATCGAGGGAACTGCCAAGATTGAAACCGCCCGCGAGGTCATGGGCAGCCTGCTGGCCGGTGTCAGCGAAGGCACGACGGTTGGCCTTCTGGCTTACGGCCATCGCTCAGAGGGCGCCTGCGATGATATCGAGGTGCTTTCCGGCCTCGGTGCGGCAACACCCGAAGCGCTTGTCGCCAAGCTTGGTGAACTCAAGCCGAAGGGCAAGACACCCATTGCCGGCGCCCTGAAGGCGGCCGGTGGCGTTTTCCCGACCAACGACGCGAACAACAATGTCATCCTGATTTCAGACGGCATTGAGACCTGCAGCGGCGACCCCTGCGCGGTGGCATCAGAGCTGGCAACTGCCGGTGTCGACACGAAAGTCCATGCGGTGGGCTTTGACGTGGACTCAGCCGCCCGCGAGCAACTGGAATGCATCGCAGAGAAGGGCAATGGCTCCTACTACAACGCGTCCAATGCGGATGAGCTGAAGGTCGCGCTTGCCGAAGTCACGGAGGTTGTGGAAGCAGCGCCCGAGCCTGCTCCGGAACCCGAACCTGAGCCAGAGCCGGAGCCGGTCGCTACGCAGTTCTTCTTTGACGACTTTGAGTCCGAGCTGAGCGAAGACTGGGTCGTGAACAATCCGAACCCGGATGCTTTCATTGTTGAAGACAGCAACCTGCTCATGATCAACAGCGCCAATGCGGGCTTCGCGAACGAGAACTCACAAAACCTCATTGTTCTCAAGCGGGACCTGCCCGAGGGTGACTGGGACGCACACATGACGTTTACGGGCGAATTCAAGACCGGAAAGGACAGTGTGACATTCGGGCTCTACAAGGATGCCAAGAACTATCTGGCCGGTCAGTTCTGGAGCAATTCGGGGTGCTGCGGCTGCAGCCACGCTGCAGTGGGCATCTTCAAGAACTCCAATGGGACGATCACCAAATTCGAGAAAGCGATTATCGGTGGTCTGGGATGTTCTGGTGGCCTCGGTGAAGATCAACTATTCGCTGAACTCACCGAGAACGAGACACGGCCAATTCGCCTTTCCATCCACAAGCGTGGCCGCAGCTACCACGTGACGGCAGACCGTGGCGAAAAAACGGAAGACGGGACACCCATCATTCTTGAGATGGACCCGCTCACGTCACTTCGCGCGCCGGGTGATCTGGCATTTGTGGTCGGCAAGTGGAAGCAAGCTGACGGCGAAGTTCTGGTCAATGTGGATTCCGTCGAGATCGTGTCTGTGTCTGAGTAGGAGGCACGACCTGTGAGCAGACCAAGCGGCGGGAGTTTTGAGAAAACTCCCGCCGTTCTTGTTTCCGGTGAGGAGTACTCAGATGACCAGAACGCATAGCGCCATCAGAAAATTGCCGGTCGTTGCCCGATGGGCATCGCTGGTGTTGGGACTGGCTATCGTGTCGGCTCCTGGCTCCGCATCCCTCGCACAGGACACGCCTCCTTCGCTACCACCGGGGTTTGAACTCCCGGATTTTGAAATTCCCGATATAGAGCTTCCGACCTACACGCCGCCCGAACCGGTTCCGGTGGAACCGTTCCCGGTTGCTCCTGCGGACTCGCAACCACGGCCATCGAGCCCGACCGACATCTACCAGAGCGATGTACGCGACGTCGGGGAGATTGAAAGGCTTGCTTACACAGACAAGGATGCAGCACGCCAGCGCGCCATTGAGGCCCGTACGCGGCTACAGGCCCAGCGCGACGTGCAGATCAATCAGGAACAGCGCAGCCAGCAGCGCGCCGACGGGTGGGAAGAGCTTGCCGCGGGAACCGAGAGCGATGCCGCCCGAAACCGCCAGCGCGCGCAGGAAAGCCTGGGCGACATCTCAAGCCCCGGGCTGACAGAAGATGACAAGGCGGAACGCCGACGGCAGGCTGAGTTCTGGGAAGAGCAGGCCCGCGGGGATGACAAGCGTGCCGCGGAGCGGCGTGCCGAGGCAGCTATTTCCATTAAAGAAGCCGAAGCGGCCCGAGACCGGGTGGCCCTTCTGGACGAGTTGATTGCGCGCCTCGACAAGGTCATTGAGCAGGACCCCGAAGACACGAGTGTTGCCGATGGCGGCACCCCCTCCGAGCAACCCCAAACCGCACCGGACGAGAAACCCGTGCGTGCAGACTATGAAATCTCGCTGGAGGACAGTCTCGGCATATGGCGGCCGCAGGACGATGCGTCACATGCCATGGTGATTGTTCAAAAGTCTCCCGACAGCGACTCCTTCAATCTCCAACTGCATACGGACGATCGGGTATGGGAAGGCAAGTACCACACGTTCTTCAGTGCTGACGCCCGTGCCGACAAGCCGCGCCTGACATTCGAGTACACGCCCAAGGCAGAAGAGATGAACCCCGAAATCCCGGCGGCTGCGCGCGATGCCGTGGAGGGCCAGATCGTCTGGCGGATCGAGGCCTATGAGATCGGGTCACAGGTGGAGCCGGAGCTTTCCTTCAATTTCTTTCGGGGCCGTGTGCGCTGGAAGGATGATGACCCGGCGGATGCGCGGGTGGATGGCGACGGGCCACCCAAAGTATTCGATGCCCGCAAGGATGTTGTTCTGGCAACCCGGCTTGCCGCCCCCACCCTGCTGTTTGTCACGCTGGCAAACCAGCGCCACGACCCCTCCATTCGTACGATCGAGGCCCTGACCCAAGGCATGCCGGTGCGTGTCAACGTGGTGATGTCCTCTACATCGGCGAAGGAGAGCGGGTCGTCCATCTCGGTCGACGTGACGTCCCCATCAGGCGGCTCAACGACCCTTGCGCTCACACGTCAGAAAGTCACCGAAGACAATCGCGTGATCTATGGCCACAGGGGTGTGATCACCATCGGCGGCAATGCACCGGCGCGCGAGTTTGCCCCTTTCAGCGCCCCGCCCCGCCGCATCTATGGCTGGGTTCTGTCTGCGCTGGACGGGGTCGGCCTGGGCATCGGAGAGCTTGAACCCGGTCCGCGCCTGAGCGTCCTTCCCGACAATGGCGACACTGTCGAGTTCAGATACGGCGAAGCATTCCAGAAGATGCCGGTCTACGCCACCTGGGTACAGCGCGCGGTCGCCCAGTATGACGATCAGATCAACATCATGGCCGCGACCTATGGCGGTGTGCTGGCCTCCAAAAAACCCGCAGACGTCAAGGCCGAGGCGCGCGACCGCCTGCGGATGCTTGCGAACTACCAGGTGCTCAGAAAGTCTGAGCACCTGACGGACAAACATCTGCTCGGTATCGCTGAGGCCTATCTGGGTAGGCCCAATGGCAGACAGGTTCTGGCATTCAGCAAGGCCAGACTGCAGGAAATCGCAACGGTCTTCCGCAAAGAAGAGCTTCACCTGGGCAGGCCGGAGCAGTCACCCTCTGCATGGCTCAGCCTGTGCGGAAACATGAGCGCGGTCCATTATGCCCGCACGCTGGAAGCACCTGACCTCGGCGGTCGTGAAGCCACCAGCGAAGAGGTGGGTGATGCGATCCAGCGCGCAGCGCTTGACTGGCTTGGACATAACGGCATCAACGCCGTCAAGGCGCTGGACGACCCTGGCCTGGAGTGGGTGCACCCACTGGAACGTCAATGCATGGACCGTGTCATTGTCCGGGTCAGCCGTAACCTCCTGAACAGGTCGCTGAAGGACTATGGCACCGCCCTTGCCTTCGGCCTCTATGAAGGCATCGCCATGGCGTCGGGCGCAGACGACATTGCCGTTGCCTTCTTCGAGACAGACATCCACGGCAACAAGGTGCCGCAGTATTCCCTGCCCTGGTGGATTTCCACCCTGTCTGTCAGCTTTGAAGCCGCCGGTGTGCTTGATGATGCTCTCAGCCTGAGCCGACGCAGTGTCGATGATGATATCTGGCGCATCGCCGCCAAGGATGTGCCTGACGATGTGAGCTGGTCGCGCTCTCTCATCGACGACACCATGAAGCGCATCGCCAACTACCTGCCGGTTACGCCGGGCAAGGGAGAGGGCTTCCGGACCATCGTCAGGCGGACCGACGGTACGATCACCGAAGTGCCCGAGGCCGCGGAAGACGTTCTGACATCCCTGCCGTCAACCCTGACACCGGCCCAGCGCAAGCAGACCATCGTCGAGATGGTGCCGGCGGACGAGATGGACAGGCTGGTACCAGATACGCCACGCACCAGATATTCGGATCAGCTCGGCGATGTGGGGCTGGGGTCGTCGAACACACCGTCGCTGCATTCTGAAGGCGGCACCGCGGCAAAGAAAAACCCATCAACCGGTGTCGTGCAGTGGTACGGCAATGACGCCAAGCCGATGGGCGATTTGGGGCCGGAATTCTGCCAGGTCGGGTCCGAACATGGCTGCGAAGGCGTCTCGGCGGCATACATGCTGCTGAAGGAAGAAGGCGTCCTCTTCAGCGAAGCCGAGATACACGGCGACATGATGAACGTCTTCGTCATGCGCCAGATGGGCCAGGGCAAGTCACTGAAAGAAGCCCGTGACACCTTCATCGATGCCGGATACGGGCACATCCGTGGCTATGATGCCAAGGACATTGCCGCCTATCACCGGATGAATGGCTATGAGGTGCATACGTTCAATCCGGCGAGGCAGGGCAACTACAACCTGGCGACACTGGGGGCAGCGCTTGAGCAGGGCTGGCAGATCCGCATCGGCATCCGCAAGCCAGGCCAGACACAGGGCGGCCATGCGGTTGTCCTGAAAAACATCGTGCCGGACCGGTTTGGCCGCATCAAGGATGTGGTGTTCTTCTGCCCGACGCAGGGCGGCTATTTGAAGATGCGGGCGGACAAGTTCCGCCAGTGGATGATCACCAACATGGACTACGATGTGATCTACGCCATGCGCAAACCATCGGCGGCGAAGTAAGCGCCAGTCACGGCCACATTGTCTCAGCAGCTCCGAGCGCCACCATCTCGCCGCCTCCACCACCATCGAAGCGGGCCGCCTCGGATTCGTGAGGGTCGAAAATCCGGTTCACGCTCAGCGAATTGGGGTCATAGCTCACATACATGCCCCATGTGCCGCCATCGAGGACAAGGCCGCCGTCGGCTCCATAGCTGGCGGTGAAGAGAAGCCAGAACGGCGGGGCCCAGCTTGAGATCAGCTCGCTCTTGATGGCCCCCGGCAACTCATCATTCATGGAACAGATTTGCGCGTGCGTCCCGCGGGCCACAAGCCGCCGACCGTCAAAATAGGCGTCACTGACGATGTCCCGGCAGCCGTCTCTCTTATCTGTCCAGTCAATGGCCAGCTTGCGGGCGCTGGGGCGCGCCTTTACCTGTTCAAACGCCACCGGGTCCAACTGTTCCGACATCGGGCGGTCCGCGCCGGTGATTTCATCGCGCAGCGCCTGCAGTTCGCCTTCGAGAGTGGCCTTCTGAGCGCCGCCATCGGCAACCAGTTCACGCTCACCCTGGTAGACCCATGGATCATCCAGACGGCGGAAGCGTTCCTGGCGAATGATCTCACCGGACTCAGGATGCTCCCAGACAAATTCCTTGGCATTGCGCAGCTCATCAAGTTCCGCCTGGACGCGCTCAATGTCCCGGTTGATGGCGGCGGGCGACCGGCGGACCTTGCCGTCTTCCTCGCGCGCGCCACGAACGATCATCTGGAAGGTGTCGTTTTCCCATTTTCCGATGATGGAAGAGATGCGGTCAGCAATCTCGCGTGCTGTGATCGCGCGGGGCTGGCTGTTCTCGTCGGGTTTTGCGGAGAGCCTTGGCTCGCCGGTCTCCGGGTCCCGGGTCATTTCAGTGGTGCCCGGAACAGAGAACTCGAACCCGTCCTCCCCATCCGACTCACGCAACGCGCTTAGCACCAGTTGCGCTGTTTCCGGTGACCAGTCGATGGCAATCTGATCACCGTTCTCAAGTTCAACCTGATGATTGGTCGCAAGACCGCCGCCGGATTTGAGTTCACTCACGGCACTGGCGACTTCGAGCAGCGCATCCCGCGTGACATCTTCGCCCATGTGGGACTTGATCATTTCGATGAGCGGGTCTCCTGTCACCGTCATCAGCTGGGATATGATTTCGTGAGCGATGTCGTCCGCCGGGTCCAGGTTCATCAACCGCGCGACGTCCTGAAATGGCTTTGCAACATCCACAGCCGCGCCCTGCCAGCGCGAGACCTGCGCGCGTTTGAAGGCATCCATGGCGCGATCAAAGATTGCCTGCTTTTCCGGAGATGCCACCTTGCGGGCTGCCACAAGCGCATCTGCAGATCCTTCATAGACCTGCCCGGCAAGACCGGCCAGATGGGACGGCACCGTCTGGGCATAACTCGGGTCCGGCGCAAGGGCTGTCACCAGCAGCGCCGCAGCTCCAATGCAAGGGAGAAAAAGGTACCGCTTCATCACAGTTTGCCCCGCTGAATTGCCTGCAACAGCAGCAATCATCTACCCCTGAGCGCCCGACGTCAAAGTCGCGCGTGCAACTTGTGATAGGCACCAAAGCTCAGCTTGACCGGATCCCGGCGATCATCAAGGCACAAGCCCACTGGGCATGCACAATGGCCCCGCTGATGCTGGAGGCTTGGCGGGCTGCCTCCGGTCTAGACCAGATCCCAAGCGGACAGAGCCGCACTAATGGACGGGTCGCTGCTGACGGACGGGTCGAGATCAAGTTGCCCCAGAGGAGGGGGCGTGAACGACGCCATGGCGGTCACCAGATCCTGAGCTGCCTGCGAGCTGGATGAAACATCGAGGGTCGCTCCGTTGGCAACAATCTGTGTGACCTCACGGTCACCAGTGCCGAAGAAGTCGTCCAGGGTCAGGGTATCCATCGTGCCTATGATGCTCAGAACCAGATCGTTTCCAGCCTGGCTCAACCACAGCTGGTCAAAATCAACGGACGACCCGAAGTCCGCGACACCACCGGCACTGTCTGAAAAGGCGTTGTAGATGATGTCGTCGCCCATTCCGCGATCAAAGATATAGGTGTCGAAGCCGGTCCTGCCTTCCAGATGATCATTGCCGGCCCCGCCGGTCATGGTGTCAGCACCATCGTGACCCCACAACGTGTTGTCGCCCGCGTCACCGGTCAGGACATCGTCATAAATCGTGCCAAAGACATTCTCGATGTTGATGAGGGTGTCACCCTGCGCCTGGGCACCGGCCCCTGTACCCGCAGCAAGATCAATCGTTACACCGCTTGTGGCGTAGATGTACCGAGCCGTGTCGATCCCGGCCCCACCATCAAGCGCGTCCGCACCGCCAAAACCATCAAGCACATTGTCGCCAGCATCCCCGGTCAGGGTGTCAGCATGGTTTGATCCGTAGAGATTTTCAATCGAGATCAGCGTGTCGCCGGCGGCATCGCCACCACTATGGATGCCGGTATCCAGGTTCACCTGAACGCCCATCGCAGATCCCGAGTACCAGGCCCAGTCAGACCCATCACCACCATCAAGCGTGTCCGCACCTGACGCACCATTCAGAATGTCATCCCCGAGACCGCCACTTAGAACGTTAGCACCCGATGTGCCCATAAGCTGATCGGCATAATCTGATCCGGTAAGGTTCTCAATGCTGACAAGCGTGTCGCCAGCGGCGTCGCCGAGCGCAACATATCCCGTTCCTATGTCAACGATGACGCCCACACCGGACCCAGAGTAACTTGCGGTATCAGTTCCGACACCGCCATCTAGATAGTCAGCACCTGCACCGCCCTCAAGAATGTCGTCGCCTGAGTTCCCCCACAGGGTGTTAGCGCCAGCATCGCCTGTCAGAACATCGTTGTGAACCGAGCCACCAACTTTCTCGATATCAAAAAGCTGGTCGCCTTCAGCGTCTCCGCCGGTGTTCACATTGGTCACGAGATTGACCGTCACGCCGGCAGAAGACGTGTCGTAGTTCGCCGTGTCGGTACCGGCACCCCCGTCAATGGTGTCCGCGCCGCCCTGACCACGGAGGTGATCGTTGCCACCCCGGCCATAAATGCTGTTGTCGAGGCCATCACCCAGGATTGTGTCGAGATACTCTGACCCGACAACATTCTCGATGTTGATGAGGGTGTCACCCTGAGCTTCCGCCCCGGTCCCTGTACCCGCCGCAAGATCAATCGTTACACTGCCGGATGCGTCCCTGTAGTCGGCCGTATCGATACCGGCCCCGCCGTCAAGCGCGTCCGCGCCGGCAAGACCGTCCAATACATTGTCGCCGGCGTCGCCGGTCAACGTATCGTTGTGATATGAGCCATACAGGTTCTCAATCGAGATCAGCGTGTCTCCGGCAGCATCGCCACCACTATGGATGCCGGTATCCAGGTTTACCTGAACGCCTACGGCCGACCACGCATACCAGACCCAGTCAGCACCTTCACCGCCATCCAGAACGTCGATACCCAGGCCACCATTCAGCAGGTCGGAGCCAAGACCGCCGGAGATTTCGTTATTGCCAGCCGTCCCGTGAAGCAGATCATCATAAGCAGACCCGACCAGGTTCTCGATACCAGCAAAGGT
>JGI12316J15310_10000006_pt18:0-65000 | contig 68514 bp, 56 predicted proteins | sample MarCyaLeptolynsp_FD_15310 | JGI IMG/M metagenome (IMG submission 15310) | reverse complement strand
TTCCATCAACTCCGCCGCCCGGCGCTGGACCTCGGTCTTGCTCAGCACCTCGTAGCTGCGCAGCGGCTCGCCCAAAATGTCGACGATCCTCCAGCGCGGATCGAGTGACGAATAGGGGCTCTGGAAGACGATCTGAACGGCACGCCGACGCCGGACGAGCGCCGTACCCTTCATCGCCAGCCAGTCATCGCCGGCAAAGAACACCGACCCCGATGTCGGCCGAACCAGCCGTGCCACGACACGGCCGATCGTCGACTTGCCCGAACCGCTTTCGCCGACAAGACCGAGAGCCTCGCCCTCATGGATCGTGAAGCTGACATCATCCACGGCCCGCATCTTCCGGGCCTTTTCGAACAGCCCGGTCGGCAAAGCGAACTCTACCGACAGGTTGCGGATCTCAAGCAGCGCCTTGGCGGACGCTGCCGACGCACGGTCGGGGACGGCGGCCGCATGACCGCGACCGAACTCCGGCCTGGCATCGAGCAACTGCCGCGTATAGGGATGGGTGGGCGCGCGCATGATCTCGGCCGTATTGCCCTGCTCGACGATACTGCCATCCTTCATCACCGCCACGCGCTCGGAAATATCCGAAATCACGCCCATGTCATGGCTGATGAAGACGAGGGCCGTGTTGTTTTCCCGGATCAGGCCGCGCAGCAGATCGAGGATCTGGGCCTGGACGGTCACATCGAGGGCCGTCGTCGGCTCATCCGCAATGATCAGGTCCGGCTCAAGCGCGATCGCCGCCGCGATCACCGCGCGCTGGCGCATCCCGCCGGAAAGCTCGTGCGGATAGGCCGACATGCGCCGATCCGCTTCGTGGATGCCGACGCGTTTGAGCAGGTCGAGTGTCCGCGCGTACCGTTCCCGGCGCGGCATTCCCGGGCGGTGCCAACGGAAGACCTCGGCAATCTGGTCGCCGATGCGCATGACCGGATTGAGCGTCGACATCGCATCCTGGAAGACCATCGACATCTTCGCCCCGCGCAGGCGCCGCCAAGCGGACTCGGAAAGCGACAGAAGATTGGTGTCGCCGAACCGCAAGACGCCATCCACGGAGGCATTCGAGGCCCGCGTCAGCCCCATGATGGCGTGGCCGACGGTCGACTTGCCGGACCCGCTCTCGCCGACGATGCCGACCACCGAGCCGCGCTCCAGAGAAAGCGAGATGCCGTCCACCGCACGGACGGGGCCGCGCCGCGAGGGATACTCGACGACCAGCTTCTCCAGGGTCATCAGCGGCCCTTGGCTCATCGGCTCAAATGCCTTCCAGCCGCGGGTCGAAGTAATCCCTGAGAAAATCTCCGAACAGATTGATACCCACCGACGCGATCACCACCGCGATTGCCGGACCGATGACCATCCACGGCGCGTCGTAAAGAAAGTCGCGCCCTTCGGAGATCATCAGGCCCCAGGACGGCACGGGAGGCTGCAGGCCCAGACCGAGAAAGCTCAAGGCCGCCTCGGCGATGATGACGAGGGCGACATCCAGCGTCGCCAGGACCAACATCGCGGGCAGCACGTTCGGCAGTACATGCCCGAAGATGATCCGCCAGTTCGGCACACCCATCGTGTGCGCGGCGGCGACGTATTCAAGCTGGCGAATGCGCATCGCCTCGCTGCGCACGATCCGCGCGAAATTGATCCAGAGCGCGAAGGACAGCGCCAGGACCAGCGTGTTGAAGCCCGGTCCGAGAATGGCCATGAAGATCAGCGCCAGCAGCAGGAACGGGAACGCGAGCTGGAAATCGACCAGCCGCATGATGATGGCGTCGATCCAGCCGCCATAATAGCCGGCAAGGCCCCCCAAAAGCGAGCCGACGACAAGCGCGATCGTGACCACGATAAGCGCGATGGTCACCGATGCCTGCGCGCCGACGACCATGCGGCTGAAGATATCCCGCCCGAGATTGTCGCCGCCGAGCAGGTTGGTGAGGCTGCCCCCCTCCGCCCAGGCCGGCGACGCAAAGCGCCATTCCAGCATTTGCTGAGCCGGATCGTGCGGTGCAACGACCGGCGCAAGCACGGCGCACAGCACCACGGTCACGATCAGCGCCGCGCCGGTCAGTCCCTTCGGGCTTGCCCAAAGGGCGGACATGAAGCGGCGCTCGGCCAGGCCGGGGGCGGGGGCGGCGTCAGTCATGGCGCAATCTTGGGTCGATGACCCTGTAGAAGAGATCGATGAGCAGGTTGAGCCCGATGAACAGGACCGCCGATACCAGGACCACCGCCTGAATGACGGGATAGTCGCGCCAATGGATCGCATCGACCGCAAGACGCCCGATCCCGGGCCATGCGAAGACGGTCTCGACGACAATGGTGCCGGAGAGGAGTGTGCCGAGTTGCAGGCCGACCGCCGTGACGACGGGCAGAAGCGCGTTGCGGAAGGCATGGCGCAGGATCACTACCGGGCGCGGAACCCCCTTGGCGGTCGCGAACGTCACGAAATCCTGTTGCAGTACCTCCAGCATCGACGAGCGGATGAGGCGCGTATTGATCGCTACGAGAACCAGGGCCAGCGAAACCGCCGGCAATATGTAATGGCGCGCAGCGGCCCAGAATATCGACCCGTCCCATTGGGCCAGTGCCTGGCCCCCCGCCACCAGGGCAGAGCCGCGGAAGCCGGAGGCGGGCAGCCAGCCAAGCTGGACCGAAAACAGAAGGATCGTCAGCACGCCGACCAGAAAGCCGGGCACCGAAACGCCGAGAACGGCGACGAAGGTGCCGGCATAGTCCAGGGCGCTGTTGCGCCTGAGCGACGTAACGATGCCGAGCGGCACGGCGAGCATGATGGCCAGCAATATCGCCCAGAACGCCAGCTCCAGAGTGGCCGGCAGCCGTTCCCAGATGAGTTCCGCCGTCGGCACGCCCTGACGGATGGAAACACCCAGGTCGCCGCGCACGGCGGAAGTCAGGTAAATCAGGAACTGCTCGGACACGGGCCGGGTCAGCCCCATTTCCTCGCGCAGGCGCGACATGTCCTCCAACGTCATGCCCGGATTGCCGGCGGCGATCACGTCCACCGGGTCCCCGGGCACCACCTTGACCAGTGAGGCGACCACCAGGGTCACCCCCATCAAGACGACGACGGCATGGAACAGCCGGGCGGCCACCATGCGCAGCATGTCTTCCGGCCGCTCCCTATTCGATCCAGAGTTCGCTCAGCAGCACATCGCCACCCGATTTTAGCTGGGCGTTCTGGACCTCGTTGGCGAAGACGGCAAAGTTCAAGGGCTCGAACAGCGGCTTCCAGTGCGCCCCGGTCAGCACGAACTCCTGGATGTTGTTAAGGATCTGCTGCCGCTCATCGGGGTCCGCCGTGACACGCTGGCGTTCGATCATCTCGTCGAGTTCGGGGTAGGTCACGAACATGCGGTTCAGCGCGCCGGACGTATGGATCGCCGGGAAGACGATGTCCGCGTCGGGATAGGTATAGGTGCTGAGCGAAATATGGTGCCCGCCCTGGGACGAAAGCGCGGACCACTGCGCGATGGGCAAGCTCTCGATCGAAACCGAGACGCCTACTTCGCGAAGCTGGGCCTGCACGACCTCCGCCGAGCGCCGGATGACGGGGGTATCGTTGCAGATCAGCGTGCATTCGAAATCCTCCGCCAGACCGTTCCTGGCGAGAAGCTCGCGGGCACGGTCGGGGTCGTAGCCGTAACCCATGTCCACCGTGGCCGGGTCGAACCCCGGGATCGACGAGGCGATGGGCGAGTGCGCCGGAACCGCGTGACCATCGAGCGCGAAGGCGATCAGGCGTTCCTGATCGATGGCGTGGCTGAACGCCTGGCGCACTTCGAGACTGTCGAAAGGTGGCATGCTCTGGTTGAAGATAAGCGTCCGCATCATCTGGGCGGGCCGCTCCTGCAGATCCAGTTCGGCGTTCCGGCGCAGGCGGCTGACCGCATCCAGCGGCACCGACGCACCGAAATAGACCGCGTTGATCTCGCCGGTTTCCAGCGCGGCCAGGCGGGTGGAATCCTCCGGATAATGGATGAACTCGATAGCATCGACATGGGGCTGGGGATTGACCGTATACTCTTCGAACCTTTCCAGTCGCATGCCGCGATCGGGCGACCACGACACCAGCCGGAAGGGACCGCCGCCCACAGGTTCGCGGCCGAACCGGTCGCCCCGCTCTTCGACCGCGGCGCGGGAAATCGGGGCGGTGTAGCCAAGCGTCAGGCCCACCCAGACGGGCACGAAGGGCTCTGTGTAGTGATAGGCGACCGTCACCGGGTCGATCGCTTCGGCACGGTCCAGAGGACCGATGAAGAACAGGCTGGTCGACTCCGTCGCCGGATCGAGATGGCGCGCGACCGTCCAGGCCACCGCCTCGGCATCGAGCGGGGTGCCGTCCTGGAACATGGCACCCGGTTTGAGCCTGAAGGTGAGCGTCCGGTTGCCGTTGCTGAACTCCCAACTCTCGGCCAGTCCCGGCACCACGTTGTTGTCGAAATCGCGGCGGGTGAGGGGCTCGTAGATCTGGTCCATGGTCATCGACGACACCGAAAGGGTCGTCTTGTGGGGGTCCAGCGTGTCGGGCTCCTCGGCGCGGCCGACGCGCAAGGTGCCGCCGCTCGTGGCCTCGCTGGCAAAGCCGGGGCGGCCCAGGCTCATGGCGCCGGCCATCGCCGCCGCGCCGACCATCACGCTGCGCCGGGAGATCGCATTCTTCTTAAGATACTCGCGCGTCAGCCGGTCGAAGGCATGGGGGGACAGATCACTCAAGGACATATCGTACTCCCTCGTTGAAGCCCTGTTCGGGGGCGATTTCAGTCTTCGGCATTGCCCGAGCGCGTTTGATCACGCTGGGTGCCGAGAATTAGCAATATTATTGTTTTTCAAATGCCAAACTGCGCGTCCGTTCGCTGTCCAGCACGAAGCCGGACGACGTGGCAGTCAGGGCCGCGATCCAATCTGAGCCACCGTCGGGATGCTGCCCATCGGGGCGCATCAGCCAGATATCCCGATCCAGCGGCTCGATGCTGCCGTCGAGCACGCCCAGGTCGGAGCGCAAGCGAAGCTGCGCATGGCTGGCCTCGCCCTCGATGACGGCATCGATCCCTTGCGCATGGTTGACGTATCGTCCCGAAAGCGAACGATCGGCCTTGCACGGTTCCAGCTTGCGAAATCGTCGCGGCTCGCCGCACAACAGGCCATCCAGCGACCCGTCCGGTCGCGGCGACAGCAGCAGATCGGCGATGCCTCGCTCCGGCTTGAAGCGACCGTCCGGTTCCGCGAGCAGCGGCAGCTCTCCATCCGGGCTGCGCAGAAAACTCCCTTCATCGCGCTTGACGATCTCGAAAACCCCGTTCCCGTTTTCCTGCCTGTAAAACCCGGCCGCCGCCGGTATGTCGGCTACGGGAGGCGTGTCGCCGAACACCACGTCCGCGATGCGTCGGGCCAGAGAAAACGTTGCAATCTGATCGTGGTTGGCCTGGATGACGATGCCCAGCCCATCGTCGGGAAAACGCATGGATTCCGACCGACCACCAGCGACCGAGCCGCCGTGGCCGATCGCGAGGCGGCCCCGGTAATCTCCAACCACCAGCCCCAGACCATAGGGCGCCGTTTCACGGTTGCGATAGACAGCCGGCGTCTCCATCCGCCGCCAAAGGCTGGCCCAGGGCGTATCGCCGCTTTCCAGAGCGCGCTGCCAGAGGCACATGTCGTCGAGCGTGGAGATCATGCCGCCTTCGCCACCCAGCGGCACACCCCACGCGGCCTGCCGCCAATTGCCGTCTTGGAGGGTGTAGTGCGCCGCGAGACGCGCGCGTGCCTCGCCGTCGCGCACCATCAGATGGGTGTCCGACATGCCCAGCGGTCCCGTGATCCGCCGCTTGAGGACCTCGTCAAAGCTGGCATCTTCGAGCTTTTCGATGATGTCCGACAGCAGGAGAAACCCGCTGTTGGAATAGATCATCGCCGATCCCGGTTCGAAGTTCAGGGCATCCTGGCGTGCCAGCGCATCGCGCGCCGTTTGGCGCTCGGACGGTGAGAAGATCGAGCGTCCCGAAAACGCCATCGCTTCGAGGAAGTCCCGAAAGCCGCTCATATTGGCCGCCAGGTGCACAAGCTTCACTGGCTCTGCCACTTCGGGCAGCCAGGGGAGATGATCGCGCAGCGGATCCTCCAGCGACAGCCTGCCGTCTGCTTCCAGCATCAGGATGAGCAGCACGGTGAACTGCTTGGTCTGCGAGCCGATCCGCATCACCGTGTCACGTGCAACGGGTACGGCGTGATTGATCTCGGCAAGACCGTAACAGCCGGCGAAGATCTCCTTGCCGTCCTTGGTCACGCTGATCGCAACGCCCGGCGCCGCCGGTTGGTCAAGCCCCTCGACATGCGCATTGATCTGGTCCTCGATCTGGGCCTCGATATCCTTGGCAATTCCCACGGACGGTCTCCTCAAGCGGCGAAAGGGTCGGCGACCTTCGGCCAGAACGGCCCGGAACGCTTGGTGTAGGGCAGGCCGTCGAATTCGGGCGGAATGGCGCCCGGCGTCGTGACATACAGCACGTCCGACGCAAGCGCCCCGAACCCCGCCATGAAGTGCTGCATCGACTTGACGACGATGATCCGCTTGTCGTCGAGCGTGATGCCGAGATCGGTGAAGCCGTCGGGATAGAAGGGCTGAGCGCGCAGGCTTGTCAGGACGAGGTCGATGCCGCCAGCGCGAACCCAGGCGCTGTCGCCCAACGGAGAGGGGGTCTTGCCAAGCCCTGTCTGCCCATGGTTGGCTGCCAGGCGCCGAACCTCGACGGCGAGGTCGATCGGCTGGCCGGAGGCCGGGCCGAGCTTGCCGCAAAGGCGCAAATCCAGCCTCGCGCCTTCGCCGGCTTCATGGCAAAGCGAGACCGACAGCGGGTCCCATATATAGCCGAGCACCGCGCCGTCGACGCCGCGTTCGACCAGGCTCTCAAGCACGAAGGAACTGTCGCTCGGCGCGCCGCCGCCCGCATTGTCGGCGACATCGGCGATCACCACCGGTCCCCGGGGTGCTGCAAGTGCCTGATCGATCGCCGCATCCGGGCTGAGGTAGGATGTGGCGACCTCGTCGCGCATCCGCCAGATTTCGTCGCCAAGCGTGCGCGCGACCGCGGCGGCGCGTTCCGCGTCGCCATCGGCAATGACCAGCATCCTGGCCCCGACATCGGCGACGTCGGCCCACGGGAAGCCGTGCCCGAAGGAGACCGATAGGATGCCGTCCTCGCCTTCAAGCGCCTGCATGTGCTCCACGAAACGGCGCATGGGAGGCGCACTGGTGCGCCAGACCCCGATCATTCGCAGATCGTGCAGTGCCATGACCGGTCGGATCTGCCCGCGCGCAACGCCGATGACGAGGTCGAAGATCTCGCCGGCGCGATCGGCGATATCGGTGTGCGGATACTCCTTATACGTCACGATCACGGTCGCGTTTTCGACCATCTTCTCGGTGAGATGGCAGTGCAGATCCAGTTCCACGCCGATAGGCACATCGGACCCGACGATCGCCCGGATCGCGGCAATCAGGTCGCCTTCGCAATCATCATAGCCTTCGGCCGCCATGGCACCGTGAAGCGCCAGGCATACGGCCTCGACAGGCATCACCGCCTGAAGATCGGCAAGGACGGTGGTGCGCAGTTCCTCATAGACCGCGCGGACCGTGCGCCCGGCCGGCTGGGCGAACGCGCTGACGCTCTCCACGACATCCATGCCTTCCGCAGCGGCGCGCCGACGCCAGACACGCTGAGCGGCCGTCCACGGCGCGGTCTCGTCCAGGCTGGCATCGCGACGGCGAAAGGTCTCGCCATAGAAACTCGCCGAACCGGTTGGGAGCGGTGAAAAGGTGTTCGACTCAGTCGCAAAACCAGCAATGAACAACGCCATGTTTTTCCGGTCCCCCCCCGTTTCCGGCAATCACGCGCCATCGCCGCCGCGCTAGGATGAAACTGATGCGCGGTATCAAAAACTGCAACCGAATTTTTTCGTATTGTGAAATTCCTAAAAGTCGGGGTTCCGTGGCCTGCCGGCATTCAGGCAGCGGCGGTCATATCGCCCGTGACAATCTACCGGGCGAAAAATCGGTCTCGACGACGCCGTTGTCGGTGAAATCTGATGCCGGCGGATGCCCCAGGACGAGCGCCGCAGCCAACTGACCAAGGGCCGGAGCGGTCTGGATTCCGTATCCGCCCTGACCGGCGAGCCAGAAAAAGCCGTCGATCTCGGGATCGAACCCCGCAACGGGGACGCCGTCTGCCACGAAGCTGCGCAAGCCGGCCCACTTCCGCTCGACCCGCCGTACCCGCAGTTCGAAGGCGCGTTCGATGCGGTCGACCGAGATGGCGATGTCGAGTTCGTCCGGCTGTGCGTCGCAGGGTTCCGAAAGGGTTTCGTCGGCCGGTGAGATCAGCAGCGTTCCCGCTTCCGGCTTAAGGTAAAACTGCTCCTCGACGTCAATGACCATGCGCATGGCCGACAGGTCGATGCCCGCCGGCGCGCGGATGATGGCGGCCGAACGCCGCAACGGCCGGAGACTGAGAGGCACAGCGCCAGCCAGCCGCGCAATGTCATCGGCCCACGCTCCCGCCGCGTTGACGATAAGGCCGGCCCGCACATCGCCGGCGGTCGTCTCGATCCGCCAGCCATGGCCATCGCGCGCGATGGCGGTCACCTCGGCATTGCACCAGAGCAAGCCGCCGCGGGCGCGGACGCGGCGCAGGAAACCCTGGTGAAGCGCGTGGACGTCGATGTCCTGCGCATGATCATCCCACAGGAACCGCGTCGCATATCCCCGGCGCAGGAGCGGGCAGAGCCGGCGCGCCTGCGGCTCCGTAATCACTTGGAGATGTTCCGAAGGCGCCAGCTCTTCGACCATTCGCGACAAGGCATCTTCCTGATCCTGCCGAGCGGTGATCAGCATTCCTCGGGGAGCGAGCAGCGGATAGTCGGAAAAACCGTCCGGGGGGTATTTGAAAAAGGTCTCGGACGCGCGTGACAGGGCGCGAACCGGCGACGGCCCATACGTTTTCGAAAACAGCGCTGCGGAACGTCCGGTCGTGTGATAGCCGGGACTATCCTCCATCTCCAGAACGCAGACCGCGCCGGCCGCCAGGTGTCCTACCAGAGCGCTGGCGATGGATGCGCCGGCGATGCCGCCTCCGACAACGGCAATTTCGCAGTCTGTCACCGACATACCTCGATAATGAATAACGGGCCCGAGCTATGGAGATCTCCGGCTCCTGCTTATCAGTCTTTTTCGAATAAGAAAACACGCCAGGGCCAAGCGGCTGGAAATGGGTTCGGCAGGGCATTAGCATGGTTTCATGAGCAGCGAAGCGATTGCCCGCGAGGACCCGGTGCGCTGGCGCAACCGTATGGGCGAGCGCCTCAGGGCGATTCGTCGCGAGCAGCTTCTGACGCTCGCCGAGGTCGCCGAGCGTTCCGGCATCTCCATCGGCACGCTGTCCAAGGTCGAACGCGGACTGTCATCCTTGGGCTATGACCGTTTCAGTCAGCTGGCCGATTGCCTGGGCCTGGATATCGGCGCGCTGTTCGCTGAAGGCGAGCGGATGGAGACGGGTCTGGTCAAGGCAGCGCGGGGCGGCGAGTTTGTTCCCCACGCGACCGACAATTATGATCTGGAGATGCTGTTTCCGGAGGTCTTCGGCAAATCGATGGTCCCGGTTCTCGCCACCTTGACCGCAAGCCGCAGCCGCAACCTGGACCAGTACATCGCCCACGAGGGGCAGGAGTTCGTGCATGTGCTTCGAGGCGAGGTGCAAATCCTGTTCAAAGGACATGAGCCGCTGATACTGTCGGAGGGCGAGAATGCCTATTTCGACAGCGGTCGACCGCATCTCTATTTGCCCAACGGCCCTGGTGATGCCCGTATTCTGGTCGTCTGCGCCGGGCCGCAGCGCGCAACCGATCTGTTCCAGAAACTCGACGGCCGGGCGGCTAATACTTGATCTGAAGCTGTTTGGAGATCACCAGGCCGGCAGCACCTCGAAGCGTGGTCTTCTCCTCTTCAGATCCGCAGATCACATGCCGTTTGCCGCCGGGATGCCGGGGGGATAACAGCTTCACATCGGCTTCGATCCGATCGTGTAGACGGACGCTGCCGTTTATGATGTCGCCATAGAGGATGAAGTCGCTCGGCATCAGCAGGGTTTGAAGATTGGCGATCCCGACCGCGAGGTTGCGGGCATATCGGTTCATCAATTCGGTGGCGGACGGGTCGCCTTCCTCAGCCAGTTCGCACAGCCTTTGCGTATCGAGACGGTCGGCGCCGGGGATGCCCATATCCGCCGCTGTCTGGCGAAGCCAGGGCAGGGTGGCGATCGTCTCCCAACAGCCATGCTTGCCGCAGGTGCATTGCGTGCCGTCCATATCCACGATGATGTGGCCCAGCTCGCCGCCGGAGCCGAGCGGCCCCCGGAACAGCTCGTCGTTGAGATAAAGGGCGCAGCCCAACACTTCGCCGGTGTAAATGACCGCGAAGTTCTTCAGGCCGCGGCCTTGTCCGAACCATCGCTCGCCCAGCAGGATGGCGCGGGGGTGGTGATCGATGATCGTGGGCAGGTCGAACGCGCCTTCGACCAGGCGGGCAAGTTCCAGGCCCGACAGCGCCGGGGCGAGATTCATGGCGACAATATCGCCCTGCGCCATGTCGACCATGCCGCCGACCGCAATACCGATCCCCAACGGTTGGCGAGCCGCGGAGGCGAGGGAAGCGCCAATGCAAGTCTTAAGCGCGGTTATGAACTCCTCGCGCGAGGTATCCTTGCCATAGGTCTTCACCTCCTTGACCTGCTGGATTTCCCCGGTGATCGAGACCACGGCCGACTGCACGCGATTGGGCATCAGGGTAACCGCGCACACGGGCGCCGCATCCGGCGAAAACCATAGCGGGCGCGGCGGCTTGCCGACCGATTTGTGCTCTCTGGGCGCTTCCTCCACCAAGAGACCGTTATCTAGCAGAGGCTGTACGATGCCGGAAATCGTCGTGCGGTTGGTTCCCGACAGGCGTGCGAGTTCGGCCCGGCTCGTCGGCCCGAGGTCGAACAGCGTTTGCAAGACGCGCCGCTTATTTGCCTCGCCGATACGCGAGGCGGAAACCAGATCGAACGTATCCTTGTGGGGTGAGGGGCCCTGCGAGGTCGCCCCGCCCGGACCGGCCCGCCGGGTCATCTGCGTATCGGGTGTTCTACGTGTTCTTACAATCATCCGCTCCAGTGCTCTCCAGCACCTCGATTCTCGTTCCTGGCGCCGCTGTCGCAACCCTCAGACCAACTTGGCGCCAGGCAAGCGAATTGACAAAGAAATAAGTATGTGCGACTCACAAACAAATAAGTGAAGCCGCCGGGGCGGGAGACGGTCTTCATGCCCCCGGAAGCGGCCGGCAAGGTCATGCAACGGAGGTACACCCATGAAAATGCGTTCAAGCAGCGTGTCACGCCGACAGGTATTGAAGACCACGATCGGCACCACCGCCGGTGCGGCTGCCTATGGTCTTGGCCTGGGGGGCAGGGCGCCCGCCTATGCACAGGGCAATGCAACAACGATCCGCGTCCTTTCGGTCGAAGACCCGTTCTTCTTCGCCCTGCGCGATGTGATCGGCGACTTCACCGACCAGACCGGCATCGATGTCGAACTGGAATCGCTGTCCTATGACGCGATGCAGGCCAGGCTGGTGACGTCCTTCGTTTCCAACACCAGCGACGCCGATGTCGTCACGGTCGACCAGATGTGGACCGGCCAATACATCGACAATGGCTGGATCAGGCCCCTGGACGAGTTTGCCGCCGGCGATGCGGATCTGGACATCACGGATTTCATGCCGGAGGTGCTGTACTCGCTCAACACCTGGCGCGGGCATTTGGCGACACTGCCGGTCGCGGCCTACGCGCAAGGCGTGATGTACCGCCGATCGGTCGCCGATCAGCTCGGTCTGGACATACCGGACGCCACCGGCTCGTGGACCTGGGATGCCTATACCGACACGATCGCGGCCATGAACGGCCAGAACGTGAACGGCACGGACCTGTTCGGCACCGTGATCTGCGGGTCCCAACCGACGCCGATCGTTCACATGTTCACGCAGGCCGCGGCGAGCTATGGCGCGCGCTGGTTCGCCGACTTCCCAGCCAGTCCGGAATGGGATTTTACGCCGACCATCAACTCGCCGGAGATGATGGCGGCAGTCGATCAGTACGCGCGGCTCTACGATCTGTCGCCGCCCGAGGCTATCAATTATCTCTGGTTCGATGCCGGAACCCGGTTCTCGACCGGCGATATCGGCATGTTCTACTGGTGGACGCCGTACTTTTATCTGATCAAGAACAATGGCTACATGACCGGCGAGCCGTCGGTCGTCGCCGACGATTACGGCATCGCGCCGTTGCCGGTGGCCGGTTCGACACCGCAGGTCATCAGCTTGGGTGGCTGGAGCTTCGGCATTCCGTCGACGACGGAGAAGGCCGACGCGGCCTGGGAGTTCCTGAAATGGTCGACCTCGGCGGCGACGCAAAAGGCCATGGGCCTGGTCGACACCTACAACTATCAGTTCTCGGACTTCGCCAGGCGGTCGCTCTACAACGACAGCGACCTGACCGCGATCTATCCCTATCTCGGTACACAGGCGGGTATGCTGGCGCAGGGCAACGGCAAGATCGCCCGGCCACCGGCGCCGGTCTACACGACCCTGGAAGGCATTATGGGGCTTGAGCTGAACAAGGTTCTGATCGGCCAGCAGACGGCCGAGGAGGCCCTGTCGACCATGGATGACCTGTTCCTCAACACGCTGCGCGGCAACTTCCTCATCCCGTACAGCTTGCCCAGCTTCGACGACACGCCGGAAGCGACCGTCGAACTGATCAACCGTCTGGCGTAGCGCGCGATCTGATAGTGTTTGCGATCCCCGGGGACGACTTCTTCCCGGGGATCGAACGATGGCGGACACGTTAGAGACCTAGACCATGGCGACGATGCAGGTCACCGCGGCCGCGCCTCCAGGGCGGCGGACACTGATGGCGTATTTGCCGTACCTGCTGGTCGCACCGTCGATCCTCCTGCTCTTGGGGCTGATCGCCTACCCGTTGGTGTTCGCGCTCAAGAACAGCTTCTATTTCTGGAATCTTCAGACCAGCGCCACGCCCGTGGGGTTCGTCGGCTTCGCCAACTACCAGATGGTGCTGGCAAGCCCGGCCTTTCTCAACTCGCTGATCAACACGCTGGTGCTCACCTTCAGCGGCACTGCCCTGGAATTTGGCTTCGGGCTGGCGATTGCCCTGTTGCTAAGCACGAAGCTGAGGGGCATGAGTGTCGCGCGCGCGCTCTTGATCATGCCCACCACCATCGCGCCCATCGTGGTGGGTTTCCTGTTTCGCTACATGTACGACCCACAGGGCGGCATCATCACCTGGCTGATGGCGTCGATCGGCCTGGACCTGCCGGCACAGGGCATTCTGGGCAGCACCAACACCGCGCTGCTGGCGATCCTGATCGCCGATGTCTGGCAGTGGACGCCGTTCTTCGCGATCATTCTCTATGCGGGTCTGTTGTCCGTGCCGGTCAGCCTTTTGGAGGCGGCGCGTCTTGATGGCGCGTCGGCCTGGGTGATGTTCTGGCGGATCAAGTTTCCGTTCGTCATGCGCACGGCGCTGATCATTCTGATCCTGCGCTTCATGCAGCTTTTCAACACCTTCGATCTGGTCCTGGTCCTGACGCGGGGTGGACCCGGCACCTCGTCGCGTACGCTGGGCTACACGCTCTATCAACAGGGACTGATCGACTTCAACATCGGCATGGCCAGCGCCACCACCTGGCTGGTGGTGATCATCGTGAACGCCATCGTCGGCCTCTACATCTTCTTCGCCTTCCGCAAGTGGGAGTGGTGAGATGGAGCACCACCCCAGACCGTTGCGCCGGCTTGTGATCTACGCCCTGCTTGCGCTGCTGATGCTGTTCTTCATCGGGCCGATCATCTGGTTCATCCTGCTTGCCATCCGGCCACCCGGCACGGCGTTCACCATGCCGCCGGTGCTGTTCTTCGAGCCGACGGCGGATGCGATCCGGCATACGCTGGTCGACCCTGGTGCGAATGCCAGGCAGGCGCGAAACAGCCTGATCGTGGCGCTAGGCGCGGTGCTGCTCAACCTGCCTTTCTCGGTCCCGGCCGCCTATGCGCTGTCGCGCTACCGGATGAAATCCAAGAAGTTCATCATGCTTTGGTATCTCGGCCTGCTGATGGCACCGCCGATCGCGTTCCTGATCCCGTACTTCGTGCTGATGACGCAGATCGGCCTGTCGGGAACCTACCTGTCGATGATCCTGGTTCTTCAGACGCTGATCATTCCGTTCTCGGTCTGGCTCATGAAGAGCTTCATCGACGAGGTGCCGAGGGAGTTGGAGGAGGCCGCGCGCGTCGACGGCGCCGCCTGGTATGTGATCATGCTGCGGATAACGCTGCCGCTGGTGCGGCCTGGCCTGATCGTCACCTCGATGTTCGCCTTTGTCTTCGCCTGGAACAATGCGGCCTTCCCCCTGGTGCTGTCGTCGCAGCAGACCGCGACATTGCCGATCGGCACCTTGAACTACTTTGCCTCGACCGGGGTGACCTGGAGTTTTATCGCTTCGGCGGCCGTCGTGGCCATGGTGCCGCCCATGCTGATTTTTCTCGTTTTCGACAGATACGTGGTCCGAGGGCTGACCTTCGGCGCAGTGAAAGGATGAAGAGTGTCACAACCGGATCTTGGAATTGGGGTTATCGGCGGCGGTCAGTGGGGCGGCCATCACGCCAAGGTCTTCAAGGCGCTGCCCCGTACGCAGCTGCTGGCGGTCTGCGACCTTGAGGCGGGGCGGGCGGAAGCGCTCGCCGCGTCCCACGGCGTCGGATCTGTCTTTACCGATCATCGCGCGCTGCTGGACGAACCGGGTATCGATGCGGTGTCCGTCGCCACGCCGGACTTCACCCATACCCAGATCATTCTGGATGCCCTGGACGCCGGCAAGCATGTGCTGACCGAAAAGCCATTGGCCAAGACCGATGACGAGGCGGCGGCGATCCTGCGGGCGGCATCCGCGTCGGACCGTGTGGTCATGGTCGACTTCCACAATCGGGCGAACCCGGTCTTCGCCGCGGCTCGGGAAGACATTGAGTCCGGCGCGATCGGCGCCCCGGTCCATGGTTCCGCGCGGCTCTCGAACACCAAATTCGTGCCATTGGAGATGTTGAGCTGGTCGGACAAATCCTCCGCCCTCTGGTTTTTGGGCAGCCATGCCGTGGATGTGCTGCGCTTCATGCTGGCCGACGAGGTGGAACGGGTTTTCGCCGTCTCGTCCAAGGGTATCCTGGCCGCCAGCGGCGTCGATACGGAGGATGTGCACCTGGCGATCCTGGAGTTTTCGCGAGGCGCCAAGGTGACGCTGGAAAACAGTTGGATCCTGTCCAACGACAACCCTCAGATCTTCGACTTCCGCATCGAACTGGTCGGCGACAAGGGACAGCTTCAGCTCGACTCCTCCCACAACGGCGCCTATCGCAAACTCGATGGTGCGGGCCTGCGATACAGGGATCTCTTTGGCCTCACCCCCACGGGAGGCGGGCGCCCAGGTGGCTTTGTCGAAGAGGCGATTGCGCGCTTTGCCGATGCGGTTCTCGACGGTGCCCCGGTGCTGGCCTCAGTCGAGGACGGCTTGGCGGCGACCCGGGTGCTGACGGCCATCGAAACCTCCGCCGCGACCGGCCAGCCCGTCGCGCTCGGCTGAGTTTTCCGGGGGAACAGGGCAGATGGCCACCTTGGCGCTGGATCAGGTTGCGAAGTCTTACGGCGATGTTTTGGCCATCGCGAACGTGTCGCTCACCGTCGATGAGGGCGAGTTTCTGGTCCTGGTCGGACCCTCGGGTTGCGGCAAGTCGACCCTGCTGCGGATGATCGCGGGGCTCGAAACCCTCAGCGATGGCCGCGTGTTCCTGGGCGACAAGGATGTCTCGCGGGTCGATCCCAAGGATCGCGACATCGCCATGGTGTTCCAGAACTACGCGCTCTATCCGCATATGACGGTGTACGAGAACATGGCCTTCGGGCTGCAGCAGCGCAAAGTGCCCAAGCCGGAGATCAAGGAAAAGGTGCTGCAGGCCGCGCGAACCCTTGATCTGACCGAGCTCATCCACAGGAAACCGGGCGCGCTGTCGGGTGGCCAGCGGCAGCGGGTTGCCATGGGCAGGGCCATCGTCCGCAACCCGGCAATCTATCTGATGGACGAGCCGCTATCGAACCTGGATGCCAAGCTGCGCGTGCAAATGCGCGCCGAGTTGAAGCTGCTGCGGGCCCGCATGGGGGTCACAACCATCTACGTCACCCACGATCAGGTCGAGGCGATGACTTTGGGCGACCGGGTCGCCGTCCTTAAGCCCATCGACGGGCCGGAGGAGTCCAACCTGCAACAGATCGCGTCGCCGCAGGAACTCTATCTTCGGCCGGCAAGCATGTTCGTTGCCGGCTTCATTGGGTCACCGGCGATGAACTTCATGTATGTCACGATCGAGCGCGCGGGCGACGGGTTGGGCGCGCGGATCGTCGATACTTCATGGTCCGTGGCGCTGCCGCCAGGCAGCAACAAGGCCGCGCCAGCCTTGGCGGACCATGTCGGAAAGCGGGTTGTCATGGGCGTCAGGCCCGAGTTCTTCTCGCTCGCCCAGCCCTCGACCGGTGCCACGAACGGGCGCTTGACCGTCGATGTCCTGGTATCGGAGCTGGTTGGCCCTGACGCGTACCTGCATTTCGACCTGCCGACGCCGGAGGTGGATATCGGCACGGATCTGATCCAGGAACGCGCTGAGACGGGGCATACCGACTCGCGCTTTACCGCGCGGCTGGACTCTGAGTCCCTGCCCGACGATCCAACCCGGCTGGATCTCTACATCGATGTCTCCAAGATCCACTTCTTCGACCCGACGACCACTCTGGCAGTCCTTTAGGCCTCGTCAGGACCCTCGAAGTCCGGCGACTGCGAGAAGGTCGCCGCCAAGGCCGTGGTGCCTGCGCTCAGGCCGCAATCGACGGGCAGGCAGGTGCCCGTAATCGCGCCTGCGGCCGGGCTGGCCAGAAAGGCAACGGCGTTCGCAACGTCTTGCGGAGTGGCGATCCGCTGGAGCGGGTACCATCGCCGGGCCGCTTCCAGCACGTCCGGATTCCGCGCGGCGCGCTCTTGCCAAGCCTGGGTCGCCACCGTACCCGGCGCGACCGCATTGGCGCGAACGCCGTGGCGACCATATTCGACGGCCATGAACTCCGTGAGATGCACAAGCCCCGCCTTGGCCGAGCTGTAGCCCGGGTGGCCGTAAACGCCCGAGGCATTCACCGAGGCGATGTTGACGACGGATCCGGCCGTCTCGATCAGCGGGGCCTCGAAGGCCTTGAAGACCATGAAGGCGGCGTCGAGGTTGAGCGCGATGTCGCGGTGCCAATCCTCGGCGCTGGTCGATTGCAGGCTGGCCGACGTAATGCCGCCTGCATTGCTGACCAGTACACTGACCGTTCCGTCCGCCGAAATCCGCTCTGCGGCGGTGGCGATGTCGGCCCGGTCGGTGACGTCGCACCGGTGATGGGTGACAGGGGCGCCCGCGCCTCGCAGCCTGTCCGCCGCCTTGGCGAGCGCTTCGCCATCCTTGTCCAGCAGGGCTAACCGCATGCCGGCATCTGACAGAGCCTCGGCGATCGCGACGCCGATATCGCCTGCGGCCCCCGTGACGACGGCTAAGTTCATGACGCCGGCCCCGTTCGATGCTGATCGATTCGCCTGCGCGTAGCCATGGTGCACTCCACGGTCAGTCGCCCATGATCTGCCGATCATCCTCATCGCGATGGGCGACGAGTTGCCGTTTGATCCGGCGCAGGGTCTCGGTCGCTTGATCCTGGCGCATCAAGGCGACGAGGTTGGCCAGAATGTCCACGACCGCCAGAAAGGCATACCGTGCCGAGGATGGCCGCCGGACATCGTCGCCTTCGGCAATGTCTATGGCGATTGCGCGCGCCGCAGCCTTGGACACAATCGTGTCCGGCTTCGTCAAGGCAATGGACGGAACGCCATTGTCGCGGGCGGCGGAGAGCGCACGCGCCAGTTCGTCGTTTCGACCGGAGACCGATGAGGCAAGGATGACGTCTTCGGGCCCGGCGGCGGCGGCCATCATAAGCTGCATCGTGTGATCCGACGACGGGATGACGTTCAGCCCCAGGCGAAACAACCGGTTTTGCAGCTCCTGCGCGATGATGGTCGAGGTTCCGCCGGCGCCGAAGGCGTAGATGGCCGACCCGTTGGCGATCGTCCGTGCCGAAGCCTCGAGGGCCTGGTAATCCAGCGTTTCGTTGAGCGCGAATAGGGCAGACTGCGCCTTGGCGATGATGTTGTCGGCGATGTCTCTTGGCGCCCGGGCCCGGCGTTCCTCGCGATAAAAGCGCGCGCCCACGAAGGCGCTGCGTGCGAGCGACAGTTTGAAATCGGTGAAGTTCTTGCAGCCCAGCCGCTGGCAGAAGCGCGTGACGGTCGGCGGTGACACCGCCGCACGGTCCGCCAACTCGGCGATGGATGCGGAGACGCTAAAATCCATCTCCGCCATCAGAATATTGGCGATCTTGCGCTCTGACCGGGACAGAGTGTCGGCCCGTTGCTGGAGACGGGCCACCACATCGATCGTGCCAAGACCCTCAGGCATGGCCGGCGGATGGCTATTTGCGCGATGGATCGAACGCCACACAGTCCATTTCGACGCGGCAATCGACCATCATCCGCGCTTGCACGCAGGCGCGCGCCGGCGGGAATTCGGAGAAGTATTGGCGATAGACGCCGTTAAAGGACCAGAAATCCCTCGGATCATCAAGCCAGACGCCGACCCGCACGACGTGTTCCAGGCCGTACCCGGCCTCGTCCAGGATCGCGATCACGTTCTTGATGGTAAGGTGCGCCTCGTCGACGATCGAGCCGTGGACGATCTCGCCATCCTTCATGGGCACCTGGCCGGAGACATAAAGCCAGCCGTCCGCTTCCACCGCACGTGCGAAGGGAAGTTGTTGTCCGCCCGCTCCTGCCTTGGCAGCGCCGTACCGTTTGATTGCCGAAACCTCCGCCATACTGAACCGCCCTTTCCTCCGTGAGTGTGAAAACGAATTTCACTATTGGATTGACCTGACGCGAGTCTAGGCGTGATCATCGGCTGGAAACAACAGAAATGAAACTGGCTTTCAAAATGACCAGCGCCCAACCCGATCTGCACATCAATCCATTCGCGACCGACAAGGATCGGCATGCCATCTGGGAGATGTTGGTGCCGAGGGATATCGACGCCTTTATAGGCCAGGACTGGCCGGCTGTGGATGGCGATTTCGATCATGCGTCGTTTCTGGGCATCGATGCCTGCCGCAGCGCCGATCCGGATGATTGGAAGCTGGCGTTTCCCACCGTGGCGGCGTATCGGGGCGAATGGCTGCGGCAGGCATCGGACTTTGCCGCGCAGAGCTTCGCCGAGGACCCGAGGACCGCCATCTTTCGTGCCACGCGGCTTACCGAGATCGAGATCAATGGCGATCGTGCGCTGGCCCATAAGAAGTTCGATGGGGCAATCCGGCGAGCCGATGGCGGCTCGGACACGCTGAATTGGCAAACGGTCTATTACTGCCGCCGGCAGGGTCCCCAATGGCTGATCACCGGGTTCACCGGCTATCTGCCCTATGCCGGCTTGCAATGAAACGTGTTTTTTGCGCGGTGTTGGCCACGGAGACGAACACCTTCTCGCCCATCCACGTCGACCGCCTTGCGTTTGAAGCCTCGCTTTTGGCGCAGCCCGGTGAGCACCCCAGGACGCCGACGCTGTGTTCGGCCGTCATGACGGTCGGGCGAGAACGGGCGGCGGACTGGGGCTGGGACTTTCTTGAGGGCACCGCCGCCTGGGCCGACCCGGCCGGCCCCGTCAACCGACAGACCTACGAGGGCTTGCGCGACGAAATCCTTCAGCAGCTCTCCGACGCCCTGCCGGTCGATGCGGTGATCCTCGGGCTTCACGGCGCCATGGTCGCGGATGGCTATCATGACACCGAGGGTGACCTTCTGGCGCGGGTGCGGGCGATGGTCGGCCCGAACGTACTGGTGTGCGCGACGCTCGACCCGCACAGTCACCTGACGCGTAAGCGGAGCCAGGCGGCGGACTTCTTCGTCGCCTTCAAGGAGTTTCCGCACACCGATTTCGTGGCCTGTGCCGAAAGCGCCATGACCATCGCCCAGGCCACGCTGAAAGGCCTGGTGCGGCCGGTGATGTCGACCTTCGACTGTCGGATGATTGATATCTTCCCGACCAGCCAGGAGCCGATGCGGTCTTTTGTCGACCGGTTGAAGGCGATCGAGGCGGCCGACCCAGAGATCCTGTCGATCTCGGTCATTCACGGCTTTCTTGCTGGCGACGTGCCGGCGATGGGGACCCAAATCATCGTCGTGACGGATGACGATCGCGCCAAGGGCGACGCGTTGGCGCGCGATCTCGGCCGTGAGCTGTTCGCCCTGCGCGGCCGCACCATGATGCCGATCGCCGATCCGGCGGAAGCGGTTCGCCGGGCTATGAGTGCGACACAAGGGCCGGTCGTGGTCGCGGATGTCTGGGACAATCCCGGCGGCGGCACACCGGGCGACGCGACAGTGCTGCTTGCGGAATTTATGGCGGCCGGGGCCACGAGCATAGCCTTCGGGACCATCTGGGACCCCGTCGCGGTGGCGCTGTGCTTCGCGGCCGGGGAGGGGGCGGCGATCGCCCTGCGGTTCGGGGCCAAGTCGATGGCCGGCAGCGGACTGCCGATCGACCGGCGTGTCACGGTCAAAAAGCTGGTGCGCGACGGCCAGCAGAAGTTCGGCAGCAGCCTGGTGCCGGTCGGCGATGTCGCCGTGATCAGCTTCGACGGGATGGAGGTGATCCTGAATTCGACACGTGCCCAGGCGTTCGACACCAGCCTGTTCGAGATGGCCGGCATTCCGCCTTTGGAGCGCGACATCCTGGTGGTGAAGTCCACCAACCATTTCCACGCTTCGTTTTCCAAGGTCGCGTCCGTGATCATCTATTGCGCGGCGGGTGAGGTCTATCCGAGCGACGCCAAAACAACGAAGTACCGACACGTTCGGCCGGACATTTGGCCCAGGATCGACAATCCCCATGGCGACGTCGGGTAAGGCGCTCCCCGGCCAGGTCAAAGAGCCCCTTGCTAGCTTGTCAGCGACGCCAGGGCCTCCTTCGCGATTGTGAGGGTTTCGGCCACGTCCGTGTCGCCATGGGCGGTCGAGACGAACCATGTGCCTCGGCTCGTAGGCCGCACGCCGCGTGCGACGAGCGCGGCGAGAAAAGCCTGCTGCCGGTCAAGGTCGGTCAGCCGATAGCTTTGATAGTCATGCACGGCATCGGTGTCGGCAAAGAACGTATTGAAGCATGTCCCATAGCCCTGGGCCTTGAGATTGATCCCGACCGAGGCCGCTAGATCGCGCAGGCCGGACATCAGCGCCTCGCCGGTCGATTCCGCGCTCGACAGGGCGGCACCACCGTCGGCGGCCAGGGCCTCGATCGTCGCGATCGAGGCGACGATGCTGGGGACATTGGCGTTGTAGGTGCCCGAATGGTTCACAGCACCGGTGCCGAACTGCTCCATCAGGTCGCGCTTGCCGACCAGTGCGGCGACTGGAAAACCGCCGGCCATGGCCTTGGCGAAGGTCGACAGGTCGGGCGTGACGCCAAAGCGCTGCTGCGCACCGCCGACGCCAAGGCGAAAGCCGGTGATCACCTCGTCGAAAATCAGCACGATCCCATGGCGGGTGGTGAGGTCGCGCATCCGTTCCAGATAGCCCGGACGCGGCGCGATGGCACCGGTGTTGCAAAGCGCCGGTTCGGTGATCACCGCTGCGATTTCGTGTCCTTGACCGTCCAACACTCGCTCAAGCGCATCGGCATCGTTCCACGGCAAAACGATGATGTCGTCGCATACGCTGGCCAACTGACCTTCCGATTCCAGCTTTGGCGCGTGGGGCAACGGCAAGGTTTCGCCCGGCTTCGCGGTATCGGGCGCGTAGCTGACCAGCACATTGTCGAACCAGCCGTGATAATGGCCTTCGAACTTGACGAACTTGGTCCGCCCGGTATGCGCACGCGCCAACCGCAGCGCGGCTTGCACGGCCTCCGATCCGGTCATGCCGACCCGCACCATTTCCGCGCTGGGGATATGGCGGTTCAGCAGCCTGGCGAGCTCAAGCTCGGCGCGATGCTGCCCGGCGAACATCTGGCCTTGCGACAGGGTCTTCGCGACCGCGTCACAGACCTGCCTTGGGGCGTGGCCTAAGATGCCGGGGCCCATGCCAAGCGCGTAGTCGATGTAGCGGTTGCCGTCGATGTCGAAGAGATGCGCGCCCTCGGCGTGATCGAAACACAGAGGAAATGGCGCGCCGGCCAGCCGCACATTGGAGTTCACCGCCCCGGCGATCAGCGATTTGGCCTCGTTGTAGTAGTCGGATGAGGCGTCGAATTGAAACGGGGCCGCCGGCATGGAAATGTCCTTTCGTGAGGCTGCGCAGTCGCCGCCAAGAGGGGCGTGCAGGCCAGATCGTACAACGAATTGACGGCCGAATGATAATGTTAATATGATAACCATGTTGGTTGACTGCGCCGGCACGGCGCGCCTAGCGGCAGGGGGGCTCCGCTTGTGACCCGCACCGTCCTGGTTGCCGGACTGTTCCACGAAACCCACACGTTTCTCGCCGAGACGACCGGGCTGTCCGACTTCGAGGCGGGCATCGTCAATTTCGGCCAGGACATCATCGACAACACACGCGGGGATGGCTCGCCGATGGACGGCTTTCTCAGCCATGCTGAGGGAGAGGGCTGGTCGTTGGTGCCGTCGGTGCATATGGCCGCGATGCCCAGCGGGCTGGTCGAGGACGCGGTCGTCGACCTGTTCGAGGCACGGCTGCTCGACGATCTGGAGCGAACGGTCGATACACTCGACGGCATCTTTCTGGTGCTGCACGGCGCCATGGTCAGCCAGTCGCGCGACGATGTCGAAGGCACGCTGTTGGCGGCGCTGAAGGATCGGCTCGCGGCCCGGGGGCGTGAGATCCCCATCGTTGCCATTCTGGATCTGCACGCGAACGTCTGCGAGGCGATGGTCGCCAACTCGACCGTCCTGACGGCCTATCGCGAAAACCCGCATGCCGATGCGCGAGAGACCGCCCTACGCGGTGCCACTATTCTCGGCGATCTGTTCGAGGGACCGCATCCAACCCAGGTGCATCTCGCCACGCCCTACGTTCTGCCGCCCGTGGGCCAAGGATCGGGCAACGAGCCCATGAAAAGCGTCCTGGCCCGCGCGCGCGCGATCGAGGCCGCCGATCCGGACATTGTCGGCATCAACGTCATGGCCGGCTATGCCTATGCCGACATCGCGGATTGCGGCTTCAGCCTCAACTGCGCGAGCCTTGGCGACAAAGAGCAGGCCATGGCCTATCTGAGGGAACTGCGGGCGATCGCCGAAGCCAACCTCGCCGCCGGCTATCCCAGCGACGATCCGCTCGATGTGGTCTTGCGCAAATGCGATGCGCTGTCGCCAGGCCAGGGGCCGGTTCTGCTGATCGAGGCGGCGGACAATATCGGCGGCGGCACGCCGGGCGATGCGACGGGCATTCTGGGGCCGCTGCTGGCAACCGGCCGCAGGTCCATCGTCGCGGCGATCAACGATCCGGCCTCAGTCCAGGCCTGTGTCGCGGCTGGGCAGGGGGCCGAGGTCACGCTCTCGATCGGGGCCAAGACCGACAATCACCATGGGGAGCCCGTTCCCTTCAAGGGCGTCGTTCGTAACCTGACGGATGGCCGGTTCGACCTGGAAAACCCGAAATCCCACATGGCCTCGATGCAAGGCACGAGGATCGACATGGGTCCCAGCGCCGTGGTCGCCAATGACGGGGCCACGATCCTGCTGACCACCAAAAAGACGGCGCCGATGGATCTGGGCCATCTTCATTCGCAAGGTATCCGGCCCGAAGACGCGGACTATGTGATCGTCAAGGCGGCGGTGTCGCACAAGGATGCCTACGATCCGATCGCGCGGGCCTCGTTTCATGTCGACAGCGCGGGCCTGTGCACCAGCAACCTTACCCGGCTGCCATACAAGAAGCTGGCCGGAAAGCACATCAGCTTCCCCGGGCCGGTCGGCGCGTGAGATGCGCATCGTCCTGAGGGACAGCTTCACGATCTACGAGAACCCGGCTCCGTTGCTGGTCAGCCGGCAGGCGATCTTTCCGGGTCTGGTGCGGTTTGATGACGGCGAGTTGCTGGCGATGTTCTCCATCGGGCAGGCCTTTGACGCCGCTGATATGCGTGCGCATACCAGCCGCAGCACCGATGGCGGCCAAAGCTGGTCGCCGCCTAAACCCATGTTTCGAAACCGGCCAGATGGACGGCTGGAATCGGAGTCGTTCAAGCCGCTGGTACTGCCTGACGGAACGCTTCTCGCGACGGGGTATGTCTTCGTCCGGCCGGACATGGTGACACCGATCGTCGACCCGGAGACGCTCGAACTTCTGCCCCTGCGCAACAAGGTCAGCGTCTCGCGGGATCGCGGGCGCACCTGGTCGGAACCGCTGGTTTTTTCCGTCGAGGGCCAGCCCTTGGAACTGTCCGGCCCGGCCATTGCGCTGGCATCGGGTCGCTTGCTGGCGGCGGCCGCGCCGTTTCACTTAGGAACGGACAATCATGAAGGCTGGATTATCGCCAGCGATGATGCCGGCCAGAACTGGCGGCGACTGTCCGTGTTCTTCCGCAGCGAGCAGGGAAATGTCGCGCCGTGGGAATGCCGCCTGTGCGATTTGGGCGACGACCGGGTGGCGGTACTGTTCTGGGCCTATGACGCGCAGCAGCAGCGTAACTTGGACAATCACATCGCGATGTCGAGCGATGGCGGCCAGAGTTTTGCCCCGGCCATCGCGACCGGCATCAGGGGGCAGGCATCGAACCTGATGCCGCTCGGTCCCGATCGACTGCTGACCATCCATTGCCACCGTGAGGACCCGGTCAGCCTGACCGTGCGCGTCTTGCGGCTTCGCGACGGCTCGACGGCGGTGGAGAACGAGTGTGCCCTTTTCAGCGGAACCGCCCTGGCCAGTCGGACCGAGGACATCGCCCAGCAATTTGCCAGCCTGAAGTTCGGCCAGCCCTCATTGCTGCGCGTCTCGGACAGCCACGTGATCGCGGCCTGCTGGCAGGTGGAAAACTGCCAGCATGTGATCAAGGGCTACACGCTGATGCTCGATTGAGCCTGGACCGACCATCGCGCGGCTTCTAGCGCTTCTTGTCGACGTCGGGCTTGCCCGGCCAGCCCATCAACAGCCGCGCGTCTTGTTCAGCGGCCTGCGCTTGGCCCGCGTCCTTAAACACCCGCATCACGCACTGCGGCTGCTTGCGATCGATCACGTCGTAGACGAGGTGATAGCCGAGCTTGTCCATGATCGGGCCGATCCAGCCGGCGCAATGGTCGCAATAGCGGCCCATGGGTGCCGCGTCGCTGTCCAGCACCTTGCCCAGGCTGGGGCACTTGGTCATGCGCAGTTCGAACTTCTCGTCGTCCCGGTCGATCTCGAGTTCGCAGTTCTCCTCGTGGCGGATCTGCGTCCAGTATGCCTCCATGCCGGCAAAGCCCTCTTGCCGGAACAGGTCCAGCGTGTGCCGCTCCTGGTTCTTTGAGATCTCCAGCCAGTAGGCCTCCAGCGCCGCTTCGCCTTGTTTCTCAAGGAACTTGAACACCTCGTTGTAAAAGCGCTGAAAGTGATCGCTGGGGATCATGGTCGCCGCTTTCGAATGATCTGCCGGCAGGCGCCCGGGCCGGTGATTTCCGTCGCCACCTCGAACGGGCTGCCCTCGGCCATTGCCTCGTTGGTCTTGACGGTCTGGTCGCAAAACCAGGGCGAGACCGACGGCGCGATCTTCTGGACATGGGCGTAGGCGGGGCATCTGCGCACGGTCAGTACGATTTCATCGTCCTCAACCGCGATATCGAAATCCGCATTCTCGCGCTCGAAGAAGTGGCGCCAGTGGCGGACAAGTTCCTGGGCGTCGCCTGCGATCAGATGGGCGCGGATGTCGGCGTAAACGTCCTTGCCGACCTTTTCGAAGATCTCGTGAAGCACGGCGACGCCATAGTTTGCCACGATGAAATCGATGGTCGTGTTGGTCGCGCCGTGAAAATCCAGATGGATGTTGCCCGTCTCGTGATAGCGAAGGGGGTGGTCCTCCGTCATTGGCCGAGCTCGTAGCGTTTGCTGCCCGCCATGTAGGTCGCTTGCACGGCAAGGGTTTCGCGGTCGAGAACGACGAAGTCCGCCAGCTTGCCAGGCGCGATGCTGCCGAACTCGCTGTCCATCCCCAAGACGCGCGCCGGCACCAGGCTGGTGGCGTGGGCCGCGCCGACGAGATCGGTCCCGCTCATGCGGATATAGTTGCGCATCGCCTCGTCGGGAGTCAGCGACGAACCGCACAGGCGGCCTTGCCGGTCACGGACCGCATTGCCGCGCTCGCTGCGCACCCAATAGCCGGGATAGAACTCAAACTCGGTGTCTTCGTCGCCCGCATGCTTCATCGCGTCGGTCTCCAGAAACACACGATGATTGGGCAATTGCGCCAGCACTTGAACGAGTTTCGGGTCGACGTGGATACCATCGCAGATCAGCCCCAGCGCGAGGTCCTTTTCAGCCAGCAGCGCGTCGGGCAGCGAGAAGGGGTGAATACCGGAGCCGTCCGGCGGCAGCGTCGGCATGACATTGTACATGTGCGTCACGGCATCGATGCCCCAGGAGACATAGCGCGCCACATCGTCGGGGGCCGCCATACTGTGCCCGAGATGGATCGACACGCCGTCCGCCTTCAGCGCGCCGATGAAATCTTGCGCCCCCGGAAGTTCCGGCGCCAGCGTAACCGCCTTCAGGGCGCCGCCCGTCGCCTCAAGCATGGCTTCAGCCAGCGCCGCGCCCGGCTGGCCGAGATTTTCGGGGTTGTGCGCGCCCGGCAGGGCAAAGCATGGGCCCTCAGAATGAACACCGATGGCACGCGCGCCCGTCGCCGTCCGGCACTGCGCACTCAGATCCTTCAAGACGCCTTCCATCCGGTCGGTCGGCGTGGCACCGATCGAGGGCAGAAACCCAGTCGTCCCGCACCTCAGCAGGAACCGCGACGTTTCGTCTATCGCCCCTTGGGCCGCGTCGCTGTAGAGGTGCCGCTGCATGCCGTGCTGCAACAGGTCGATCATGCCGGGATAGAGGATGGCGCCTTGGCCGTCGATGCGTTGCCAGTCTTCGCCGACGGCTGCGTCCGGGTCGATCAGGTCGCCGAACCGGTTGCCGACGATCAGCAGGTCGCGGTCGACAACGCCGTCCACCGTCGTGACCGAGACGTTGGTCCACCTTTGGTTGACTTGCATCAAAAGACCCACATTATTATGTTATAATGCTAACACACTAATTACTCATGACAAGGCAAACCGATGCCCGATGACGGTGTGTGTGTGACCGGTGCGACCCAGGGGATCGGTTTCGCCATTGCCGAGGCCTTTGCCCGCTCGGGCGCGCGGTTGGTCATCAACTCCCATGAACCGGATGACGGTGGTGCCCAGGCGCGCCTGTCGGCCTTGACCGAGTGCCACTTCATTCAGGCGGATGTGTCCACAAGGGCCGGTACGCAGCGCTTGATCGACGGCGCCTGCGAACGCTTGGGCCGGCTTGATACGCTCGTCTGCAATGCGGGCGTCTTTCGCGATACCGGTTTTACCGACCTGTCGGAAGAGGCGGTAAACCAGACGTTCGATCTGAACGTGAAGGGCTACCTGTTCTGCGCCCAGGCCTTTGCCGCGCGCCTTGAAGCGGGCCAAGAGGGGGCCAGCATTGTCTGTGTCGGTTCGACCAACTCCCGCGCCGCGGAGAAGGACAGCGTGGCCTACGACGCTTCGAAAGGTGCCGTGTTGATGCTGGTCCGGTCGCTCGCGGTGTCACTTGCCGACAAGGGCGTGCGGGTGAATGGTGTCGGGCCGGGCATCGTGGAGACCCCGTTGACCGAGGCCGCCCTGAACCAGGACGGCACCAGAGAACGCTTGGTCGCGCAAATTCCGCTCGGCCGGATCGGTGCACCCGACGACATCGGCGCCGCGGTTGTTTTTCTTGCCTCCCCACAAGCGCGCTATATCACGGGGCAAATGCTGTACATCGACGGCGGCATCCTCGCCAATCAGATGACTTGGGATCTTCACTCGTGAACACGGACCTCGCGCCGCGCCACCTGCAACTGCGTGATCAGCTCTTCCGGCGTTGGAAAACCAACGGCATCCGCGCCGGAGACCGCATCGAATCGCAGAACGAAATCATGAAGTTCTGCGACTTTTCGCTGATCACCGTGATCAAGACCCTGAAGGATCTGGAGGCGGATGGGATTATCCGCCGCCAAGTGGGCAAAGGGTCGTTCCTCGTCCGCGCGCCCTGGGCGGAAGCGCATCACCGGGTTGGTTTCTTTTACAACCGCGACGTGGTGGGCGGCGGCATCTTCAACAACGAGTTCTACACCAAACTCGTCGTCCAGCTTGAAAAGGCGGTCGTTTCGGACGGCCATGAGTTCATCCTGGGCAGCTTCACCAACGCCAAGATGCCGATGGCCGTGTGGGACGCGCTTGACGTCATCGTCCTGACCTCGATCACCGGCGACACCAATCTGGACTTTCTGGAAAGGGCCTCAAGCCAGGTCAGCGTCATCGACCAGACCCTGATCCACCCGAAGGTGCACAGCTATCGCATTGACTACGGCAAGGCGTTTCGCGAGATGTTCGCGCATTTCGACGGTGGGCCGCTGCGGGTGCTCTATCTCGACAGCGAGATCAGCTCGAACGAGCAGCGGCTGCGTCGAGAGGCCGCGCAAAAGGCCTGCACCGAACGTGGCGTCGACTGCGCGCTTCACATGATCAAGGTCAATCAGGAGATGGGGCTGGGCAATGTCGATCTGCTGAAGGATGCGCTCGTTGAGCATGATCCGGACATCGTCTTCGGCTATGCCCCGTCCGAATGGACACCCCTGATCCAAGACCACACGCGGCGCGACACGAAGATCTATGCCTACGTGCTCGACAGCGACCGCCCGGGCTTTGCGGTGCGCACCGAGGAATGGATGGAGACGATCCTGCCGGTGATCTACGCCAACCTCGAAGACCGCAAGGCCAAGGGCGCGGTGCACAGTTTCCCGGCCCACTTCCAGCCCTGATCCAACCGCAACGCAGGCCCGATATCATGCTGAAGACCGTCAACAAAGGCGCACGCTCGAACTTGCCGTTCAGCCCCGGCATCATCGCGGGCGATTGCCTGTATGTGTCTGGCCAGGCGTCGGTTGACCCGACTGACGGATCGATCATCACGGGCGACTTCGAGGCGGAGATGCGGCGATCAATCGAAAACTTGCGGCTCATACTGGAGGCCGCCGACTTGACCCTCGACCATGTCATCAGCGCCCGCTGCTATCTGGGCAGCGCCGACGATGTCGCTCTGCACAACCGGATCTATGCCGAGTACTTCACCGAACCGCGCCCGGTACGCACGACGGTGGTGGGCGTCCTTGGGACCTTGTTGAAGTACGAAATCGACTGCGTGGCATATCGCCATGCCACCCGGCAACAGGCGGAAATCATCACCTAAAACAACGTCAGGACACCGTCGATCACGTCGTAGTTGTCGTTGACGACCGGCAGAAAGCGCCATTTATCGAATGCGGTGCACGGGTGCGAGATGCCGGAGGCGACCAGATCGCCAACCCGCCAGTCGGCATCCGCGCCAAGCCGCACAAAGGCGTGTTGGTCGTTAAGGGCAAAGATTTCCGCCGAGCCTACGTCCCGAAATCCCTCGCCTGGCCGATAGAGTTTGAAAGGTGCCGGCAGCCCGGCATCGTAGGGCACATCGCGCTTGCCCATACTCAACAGCGCCAGGTCGGTCTCGTGGCGCGACTGGACGTAAGACCAAGCTTCAAGCGCGGGCCGCAGCGCGCTTTTCCAGCTTCGCCCCGGATCCGTTTCCGCCGTATCCTGTGCTGACTTGTAAATGCCGGAATCATGGGTGATGTAGCAGCCGCTGCGCAGCAGAACACGAACCGGTACCGGCAGCGAGAGTGTTCGGAACCGGTCGGCCACAAGGTCGAAATAGGATGACCCGCCGCCCGTCAGAATGAACTCGTCCAGGCCTTCGATCAGGCCCGGGGGCAGGGCGGCCGCGATATCGACAACGCTCTGCGCAAACCCGGTGATCAGTTCCGGCGACTTGTCGGCGTTGGGCACGACCCCTTCGAACGCGGCGACACCGGCGAAGTGGAACTTTGATGCATCCGCGCCGGCTATCGCTTCTGCGATCTCCAATGCCTGACGCGTCGTGCGAACACCGGTACGGCCGCCCATAACACCGACCTCGATCAACAGCCTTATCGGGCGGGCAAGCCGGGTCCCGTCCAGATGCCGGGCAATGTTGTCGAGTTGGGCGACGGAGTCGACGAAGCAGTAGAACGAGAATGCCGGATCGGCGTTGAGGGTCGCCGCGATGGCCTCGACATGCGCCTTGCCCAAAAGCTGATTGGCAAGGACGACGCGCTGGACGCCGTAATGATGCATGACCAGCACCTGGTTGACCGTAGCGGCAGTGATGCCCCAGGCGCCGCTGTCCAACTGCTCAGCAAAGATCTGCGGCGCCATCGTCGTCTTGCCATGCGGGGCCAGCGAGAGATCGTGCTGGGTCAGATATTCGCCGAAGACATGGCCGTTGTGATGGAGATTGGTCCGCTTGAGCAGCATCAGCGGCAGCGGCATGTCCTCGCGCAGGACGTTCCAGCCCTTTGTTCCGATCTCTGAAAGGGCGAAGGGTGTCGCGGTCCCCGGAACGCCCTTGGTTCTGCCGTCGAGAACGGTGTCGCGCAGTGGCGAGATATCCATGCGATGTGTCTCTATACCGGTGTCAGAGGTCTTCGAACGCGGCCATGGCCCTGTCGGCATACTGCGCCAGGGCAATCACGTCCGCGCCCACGCTTAGCAGATTGTAGCCCATCACCACATAGTCGCGGACCTGGTCCGGGGCGCATACTGTGGCCGCGATTTTGCCCGCCTTGCGCGCGACCTCTGCAATCGTACGGCGTGCCTGGTCGACATCGGGATGATCCATCTGGCCGGGGATGCCAAGCGCGACGGAGTAGTCGCCCGGCCCGAAGAACAGGCAATCAACCCCGTCGATCGCGGCAATCGCCTCGATCTGCGCGACCGCTTCGGGGTCTTCGATCTGGTGACACACGAAGCGCTCCTCATTGGCTTGACGCATATAGTCATGCAACCCGACGCGGGCGAATTGGGTGTCGGCATTGCCGCCATCCAGCGCGCGCCGGCCCAGCGGGGCGAACTTGGTCATGTCGCGCACCCCCGTGGCGTCCTCGACCCCCATGACATGGGGAACGATCAGCCCGGCGGCGTCGAGCTCGAAGCCGCGGATATAGTCGCTGTAGCTGCCGCGGGGCACCCGCAGCAGCGTGTCCACGTCATAGATCTTGGCCGCGCGAATCTGATGTTCGACCTGGGCGTAGGTGCAGCCGACATGTTCCATGCACAGCCAGATCGCGTCCGGCTGGGACTGCGCGAACACTTCCGCCACCGTGGCGTCGGGCGTGTTTACCTTTAGGACCCGGGCCACTTCGCCGGCTTGAATTCGCCGCAGGACCCGGCTGGGGCGCATCTTAACTCCGACGTTGGTTTCAGGGTCGTAAGGCTGCTTTTCGGTCACTTGGAGTTCTTTCGCGCGAAGGGGAGGGATCACTTGGCGGTGTAGCCGCCATCGACGGGAATGTTGGCGCCGGTGATGTAGGCGGACGCGTCCGAGGCCAGAAATACGATCACGCCTTTCAGGTCGGTCGCGTTCGCCATTCGGCCGAGCTGGGTGCGATTGCTGTAGGCCTCGATGAAGGGCGGTGGCTGGCCGCTTTCCAAGCCGCCGGGCGAAACGCAGTTCACGCGCACATTGTCGGGGCCGAGAATGCTGGCCGCCCAGCGGGTGAAGTTCAGCATCCCGCCCTTTTCGTAGAAATAGATCGGCGAGGGGTTGGCGTGCATGTCGGTGCCCGCATAGTTGGCGGCCTCGACGCCCACCGAGCCCATCATCGAACCGATATTGATGATCGAGCCGGACTTTTGCCCGCGCATCGTCTCGCCGAACAGGTGTGTGATCTTGAACAGGGCCGAGGCATTGATCCGCAAGCTCTCGTCATACGCATCCATGCCGCCGCCCCAGACAGCATGCTTGTTGCGGGTGACGGCGTTGTTGACCAGCACGTCGCAGCGGCCACTGCGGTCGATCACCGTGCGGTGCAGCGCCTCGATCGATTCTTCCGACGCCAAGTCCAGGGGCAGCGCTTCGACCTTATATCCGCGGGTGCGCTCCTCGGCGGCAACGCGATCCAGGCCCTCCATGCCGCGCGCCGCGATGTAGGTCGTCGCGCCAGCCTCGGCCATCGCCTGGACGATCTGCCGGCCGTAAAGCCCGGCACCACCGGTGACCACCGCGACCTTTCCGGTCAGGGACAGGGCCTTCATGACGGTGGTCATGGGTCGTCCCCCAGTTCGTCAAGCATGATCTTGCGACCGCCTTGCTCGCGGCTTTCGATGCCGGCGATGACCAGCAGCATCAGTTCCCGCGTTTCGGCGAACGGCACCGGCGGCTCGCCCGTGCGCAGAAAGCGGACATAGGCCTCAAGCTGTGTCTTGAACGCATGGTAAGTGTCGTAGGATCGCAGTTGCACACCGCCTTTGGTGCCGGCGAGTGATAGGAGCCCGGCGCCGCCGATCAAATCACCAATCACTGCCAGCGTGATGTCGACGCCGTCCCGATGGGTCAGATGAACGATATTGCGCCCGACGTCGCCGACATTCTGAACCGATGTGAAGCCCGGCCCGACGATCGGATAGACGGTTTCCAAGGCATGGATGCCGTATGTCTCCCACTTCTTGGCCATTGTCATGCCGATATGGCGCAACTGGCCGAGTTCGTGGGTGCTGCGGTGGTACGGTGCGAACTCCTTGGCGTAGCGCATCGCCGATGAACTGACGATCGGGCGCTCTTCGGCCACCCAGTCGGAAAAGATGCGCAGATCCGCACGGTTGTCGCACAGGGGCTTGTCGACGAAGACCGGGATGCCCGCCTCGACGAACGGCCGCGCCCGGTCGACATGCTCGAAACCCTTGTCGGTAGCGACCAGAACCGCATCGACGTTGCCGATCACGTGCTCGGGCCGGTCGACGATGTTCGGGATCTTCGCGACCCGCGCGACCTGCACCGCGTCGGCGGGATCGTCCGTCCAGACATGGGTGACGTTTGCGCCAGCGATCCCCAGCGTTTGCGGCGGTTGCTTGGCGATGTAGTCCTGAATGACGGCGTATGGGCACTTAGCCAGGGCTGCCGGGTCATAGGACCCGTTGATGATGATGCTCCAGGAATAGGGATGCCCATTGCCCTCGACCATGCCCAGCATGGCCAGCGAAAGGTCCCGGTCGCCGAACGGAAATCCGCTCATCGGGCCACGCTCACCATGCCGTCCAACCCCCATCGATGCCGAGCACCTGTCCGGTGATGTAGCTGGCGGCGTCAGACAGCAGAAACGCCACCGCGCCCGCCGTCTCGTGCCGCCGGCCGATCCGGCCAAGCATCGTGGCCCGGTCGAGATTGGCGATGAACGCCGGGTGCTGGTCCACGACGCCCGGATGCGGAAACGGCCCTGGCGTCACCGCGTTCACACGGATGGCCCGCCGCCCATAATGCCCCGCCAAATACCGCACCATCTGATTGATGCCCGCCTTGCCCGCTCCGTACTCGATCGGATTGGGCGGCATATCGTCTGGGTAGTTCCCGGGGTCGGGGGCAACGACTCCGTACATGGAGGAATAAAGAACGATGCTGCCGCCCGCCTTCATCCGTTCCGCGGCTGCCCGTGCCAACAGGAACGTGCCGGTAAGGTTCAGACGGTTGGCGCGATCGAAATCCTCCGCTGTGACCTCGTCAAACACCTTCCCGCTGGCGCCCGAGGTGGCCATGACCAGGCCCCAGATCGCGTCATGCCGACTTACGCATTCCGAGACACAGGCCTCGATCGATGCCTCGTCGCCAATGTCGATCGGCAGGCCATCAAGGGTGCCTGTGGCTTCGCCGCTCCCGACCTCGACCAACGCCCCTTCTAACCGCTCGGCGTCGCGGTCGGCGATGCAGACATTCGCGCCTAGCTGGCGTAATGCGGCGCAAACCGGCACCCCTAGATAACCGGCGCCGCCGACAACCAGAACCGTTTTTCCGGTGAGCGAGAACAGGATCTCGCCGCTAGTCTGTGAGGTCAATGAAACGCCTTTCCCGCCACGAGCGTTTGGCGGCCAGCGCCACCGACAGGTTCGTTCGCGCGTCGTCCACCGTGGCCAGGAAGTCCGGCTTGCCTTCGAGCGCGTCGAGCATGGCGTTGGCCTGCAGCGTAAACCGGGCCTGGTGGGCTGCCATGGGCACCAGGCCGTCCATGAAGTCGCGTACCTCCTTACTGTCGCCGCTGTCGTCGTCGGCAAACCTCACCACGGAATGATCGACCACCAGATTGCCCAGCGTGCCGATAAACTCCATCGACGAGACGTTGGGTTTCTGGAACTGGTTGATGGTGACGTTGGCCATGGCGCCGCTCTCGAAGCGGATCGTAACCAGGCAGGTATCCTCGGTCTCGCTGCCCTCCAGCGCCAGCCGATCGTACATCGCGCCGACCGTCACCGGCCGGCCCATCATCCAGATCAGCAAATCGAATGTGTGGCTCGCCGCGTCCAGGATCGCACCGCCGCCCATGTCGGGGCGGGAGTAGTAGGTAGTCCGATAGTCAGGGCGGTATTTCGGGAACTCCTGTGAGGCGTTGGCATAGACCAGCTTCACATCGCCGATCTTGTCCGCGCCGATTTGCCTGCGCAGCGCCTGGATCTCGGGCGCAATGCGGCGGATGTAGCCGACGCGTGCGAGAATGCCGGCACGCCGCACCCTTTCAATCACGTCATCAATGCCGTCCATCGACACTGCCAGCGGTTTTTCGACCAGAAAGGAAACGCCGGCGCTGGCGCATTCGGCCATCAGTTCGACGTGCAAATGGGCCGGCGTGCAGATGATCGCCAGGTCGTGGCTGCTTAGGTCCGCCTCTCGTAATGTGGCGTGGGATGCGGCAGGGCGAAAGCGCGTTTCAGCCTCGCTTCGCCGGCCGTCATCCGGTTCCACCAGCGTCAACTCGACCCGTCCGGTTTCCGCCAATCCGCGCAGGTGCCGTTTGCCGATGCCCCCGGTGCCGATCACGATCACTTTGTGCATGCACGCCCTCGTTTCGGCAGGGCCAACCGGCCCGATCGCAGCGGAACACCAGCTTGACTTCCGGCGAAATAGTATGTTGTTATGTTAACGGTATATCTTGGTTTGTCAAACGGGTCCAACTGGTCTGAAAGGCCCGGATTTGGCCGGCTTTTGGACGCGGCCTTGCTTCCTGGCAGCGAGCCGACGGCGGGGCGCTGCGGGGTGATAGGCCTCTGTTCCGCTAATCCAGGCGGGGCTCGGTGACGTGATCGGATTGAGGCGTAAGGAGAACGATTTCATGCGGCGGCCATGCAGCCAACTCGGGAGAGGGCGCATTGGCAACGGAGCAAAAGAACCGGAACGGGTGAGCCGGCGGAGAGCAGCCGTCTCTAGACAACAGGGAGACCAGAATGAAAAAGCTTCTCACACTCACGCTGGCACTTGTCGTGCAAGTGTCGCTGGTCAGTGGGGCGATGGCCCAAGCGATCAACGACAACCAGCTCTCCGATCCGCGCGTCCGGCAAGCCATCGCCTACGCGATCGATATGGAAACGATCGCCGAAACCCTGTTCGAAGGCGCGGCGATCAATGCCGTCGGGCTCCTGTCCAATTCGGAGTTCTATCCGGAGGGCATGGACGCTTACGACTATGACCCGGACCGGGCGCGAGCATTGCTGGCGGAGGCCGGTTGGGACCAGGGCCGCGTCCTTGACGTGGTCTACTACTATCCCGACCAGCAGACCGCCGACTTCATGGCCGTGATTCAGGCCTACCTGGCGGATGTCGGAATGCAGATGAACTACCGCCTGCTGGAAGGCGATGTGGGGGCGCAGATCGCGCTTCCGCCGGAGGATCCCGTGAACGGTCCCGCCAACATCGACTGGGACATCCTCTACGGCGCGCGCGCGGCATTGGCCTTGCAGGAGTACTTCAACCGCTTCGGTTATGGGCTGATGCCGTCGATCCCGAACATCGAGGAAATGAACGAGCTGGTCGAGATGGTGAACAGCACCGCCGACCCGCAGGTCCATCGCGACGGTTTCCAGCAGATGGAAGGCATCATCAACGAGAATGCCTACATTCTGCCGCTCTACTATCAGCAGCTCTATATCTTCGAGAGCGATCGGGTAGACCGCAATGGCCACCCGTACGGCAACGAGCAGTACAATTACAATTGGGGCATCGTCGACTGGGAGGTTGAACCCAATGATGACGGCGAGCGCGTGATCTACACAAACGCCGCGCCCCAGCAGTTTTTCGAAGTCCCGTGGCAGAATCTTGGGATCTGGGTCCACAACAGGTACGCCTTCGATACGATCCTTGAAGCGGATCCCAACCTGACGCCGATCGGTGGCGAGTTGGCCGACAGCTATGGGATGAGCGACGATGGGCTGACCTTCACCTTCACCTTGAAGGATGGCATAACCTGGCACGATGGCGAGCCCATCACGGCCGATGACGTCGCCTGGAGCATCGAGGCCGCCGCCCAGCTTCCGGTCACCAACCCGGTTGTCGCGGCCACCTTGCGCCGGATAGAAGGGGCGGATGCGCTGCTTGCGGGTGATGCCGACCACATGAGCGGTATTGCGGTTGACGGCAACACCGTCACGCTGACCTTCTCGGAAATCGACCCCAACGTCTTGTTGGCCTTCAGCCAGTTCGCGCCCTTGCCGGCCTCGTATTTCGAGGGCACCGATCCGCTGCAGCTTCAGCAGAACGAGTTCTGGCAGTTCCCGATCGGCTCCGGCCCGTTCATGATCGAAGAGGCGCGGATGAACGACTTCACCACCTTGGTGCCGTTCCCCGACTATCATGGCGGGGTCGCCAATATCGACCGGGTGATCGCCCTGCCGTCGGGTGACGGCGATCCGAACCTGGTGCGCAACGCGGCGGCGTTCCGGGCCGACGTCGGTTACACCAAGAACGTGCCGGACGTGGCCGCGCTTGAAGCGCTGGATCATATGAGCGTCATTCCGGTGAACATTCCGTATACGCGGATGTTCTGGATCAACCAGTTCCCGATGACGAACTAGGCCCGGGTCCGATTGAGCCTGAATGCAAACTGATCTAGGGAGGAGGGCGGTGCCGATCGCCCTCCTCTTTTTTGCCGGACGTTGAGCGAAGGGGTTTATGCCGACATACATCATCAGACGGCTGTTGACCTTGGTTCCGATGGCGATTGTCATCAGCTTTCTGGTGTATCTGGGGCTTGAGTTGACGCCGGGGGACGCCGTCTCCCACATGATCCCGCCCGACGGCATTGGCAGTATGGACCCCGAGCGGCTGGAAATGCTGCGCGAATCGCTGGGCCTTGGCCAGCCGTTCCTGGTCCGATACTGGATTTGGCTGACCGGCGTCGTGCAAGGCGAATTCGGCTACAGCCTCAGCGGCGGCGTACCGATCGCACAGATATTCCTTACGCGCCTGCCGGCGACACTGGAACTGTCGATCGCGGCGTTGGTGATCTCCAGCATCGCCGGGTCCATTCTCGGTACGATCAGCGCGCTGACACGGGGCAGCAAGACCGATCAGGCGCTCACCACCGTTGGCATGTTGGGGGTCTCAATCCCCGATTTCTTCATCGGCCTGGTCGCGATCCTCATCTTCTCCCTCAATCTGCAATGGTTGCCGGTCGGCGGCCGGTTGATGCCCGGTGACGACTCGTTTTGGGATCGGATACCAAACCTGGTCATGCCGGCACTTGTCCTGTCGATCATGATGACGGCCGGCGTCATGCGCTACGCTCGCTCGTCCATGCTGGACGCGCTGAGCAAGGATTTCGTACGCACGGCGCGCAGCAAGGGGATGCCGGAATGGCGGGTGAACCTGCTGCACGGCTTCCGCGTTGCGCTGACCCCGGTAATCGTGCTGATCGGCTTTCGACTGCCGGTACTGATCGGTGGCACGGTGGTGATCGAACAGGTGTTTCAGTGGCCCGGCATCGGCAATGAGTTCATCGCCTCGGTCCGTGCCCAGGACTATCCGCTGGTCATGATGATCGCCCTGTTCTCCGTCATCGCCGTTCTGCTGGCCAGCCTGATCGTCGATATCCTGACCGCGGTGATCGATCCGCGTGTCCGGTTGGGCGACTAAGCGCATGACGATCGCGGAGCCGGATAGGGGCAAACGCCGCCGCTCGAAGCTCGATGCGCAGTTCGACCGTATCCGCGACCGGGAGGAAGCCGGGCAGGTCAAGAAGCGCCGACGCGGGCGATTTTGGAACAAGTTTCTGAACAACCATCTGGCCGTGGCAGGGCTGGTTGTCTTCACCTTCATCATCCTGATCAGCGTGTTTGCGCCGTTGCTGACCAGCTACGACCCGAGGGCGGTGGACCTGCGATCGATGACCCAGGCGCCGTCGCTGGAGCATTGGTTTGGCACCGACCGCACCGGGCGCGATGTCTTCGCCCGTGTGCTGTACGGCGGCCGCATCTCCATTCTCGTCGGCCTGGGCAGCGCGATCCTGTGCGCGATCATCGGTGTGATCATCGGCATCTACAGCGGCTATATCGGCGGCTGGCTGGATTGGTTCGCCATGCGCGTCTCGGAGGTCTTCATGGCCTTCCCGCAGATCATCCTGGTGCTGCTGCTGGTGTCCATTCTCGGCCAGTCGCTGGCCAATCTGATGATCATCTTCACCCTGACGGGCTGGGGCGGCATCTACCGCATGGCCCGTGCGCGCATGCTGTCGTTGCGAGAGGAGGAGTACGTTCAGGCCTTGCGCAGCTTCGGGCTCGGTCCGGCGCGGATCGCCTACAAGCACATGCTGCCCAACGCGCTGGGCCCGATCATGGTCAACATCACGCTCAGCACGGCCGCCTTCATCCTGCAAGAGGCGGCGCTGAGCTTTCTTGGCCTGGGCGTGCCGCTATCCGTGCCGACCTGGGGCAACATTTTGAACGCGGCGCAGGATCTCAGAATCCTGGAAAACTACTGGTGGATCTGGCTGCCGGTCGGCGTAACGATTTCGCTGTTCGTGTTGAGCGTCAATTTCATCGGCGATGGGTTGCGCGATGCGACCGATCCCTCGCAGCAGGGGTAGGGGTCAATGGCCGCAACCAACGATCTCGCGCTCAGCGTCCGCAACCTCAAGACCTACATGTACGCCAACAACCGCTGCAACAAGGCGGTCAACGGCGTTTCGTTCGAGATCCACAAGGGCAAAACCCTGTGCATCGTCGGCGAAAGCGGCTGCGGCAAAAGCGTGACCGCGTCGACCATCATGCAACTGCTGCCGACCCTGTCGCGGATCGAGGAAGGCGAGGTCATTTATCACGCCGACGACGGCGATATCCGCATCGACCAACTGGCCCGCAACGGCCGCCAGATGCGTGCCATCCGCGGCAGCGAGATCGCCATGATCTTCCAGGACCCGATGACCGCGCTGAACCCGGTCTACACGATCGGGTTTCAGATCATCGAAATGCTGCTCTACCACACGCGGTTGCGGGGCCGGAAAAGGTTCAACAAGGCGATCGACCTGCTGCGATCCATGGGCATTCCGCTGCCGGAACGGCGTGTGCGCGAATATCCGCATCAGTATTCCGGCGGCATGCGCCAGCGCGCGATGATCGCCATCGCTATGTCCTGCAATCCGAAGATCCTGATCGCCGACGAGCCGACGACGGCGCTGGACGTTACCATCCAGGCGCAGATCTTCGAACTGATGGAAACGCTGAAACGCGACCACGGCACGGCGATCATGCTGATCACCCACGATATGGGCGTGGTGGCCGAACTCGCGGACGACGTGGCGGTGATGTATATGGGCAACATCGTCGAGGCCGGCCCTGTCAGTGTCGTCCTGCGCAACCCTGTGCACCCCTACACGCGCGCGCTTCTGGAATCGATCCCAGTCCTCGGACGGGGCAAGAACCAGGAAATCAGGGCCATTCCGGGCCAGACCCCGGACCCCTACGACCGGCCGAAGGGCTGCCAGTTCGCCGATCGGTGCCGATATCGGGTCGACCAGTGCGATGCGATGCCCCCGGAAACGCACATCAGCGACAACCACCGTGTCATGTGCTGGCGCCATCAGGAGTTCGCGACAGATGCCGCCGAATAGCGAAAGCGAGCGGCCCGATGCCGACGTCATTTTGAGCTTGACGGATGTGCGTGTTCATTTCCCCGTCAAGGCCGGTGTCTTCAAGCGCACCGTAGGCCATGTGAAGGCGGTGGACGGTGTCGATCTTGATGTCTATCGCGGCGAGGTACTGGGTCTGGTCGGCGAAAGCGGTTGCGGCAAGACGACGTTGGGCAAGGCCATCCTGCAACTGGTGCGCAACATCAGCGGCAAGGTGCTGTATCGCAGCGACGACGAAGACACCGACTTGACGGGCCTCGACGAACGGGGCCTGTTTCCGTTCCGCAAGCGCCTGCAGATCGTGTTTCAGGACCCGCATTCCTCGTTGAACCCGGCGTTCACGATCTTCGGGTCCCTTGAAGACCCGCTCAAGCGCTACGGCGTGAAGACCCGCAAGGAACGCCGCAAGATCGTCGGCGACCTGCTGGAAGCGGTCAATATGCGGCCCGAGGCGATGGACCACTATCCGCACGAGTTCTCCGGTGGTCAGCGCCAGCGCATCGGCATCGCCCGCGCGCTTAGCATCGAGCCGGAGCTGATTGTCTGCGACGAGGCCGTTAGCGCCCTCGACGTCTCGATCCAGGCGCAGGTTCTTCAACTGCTCATGGACCTGAAGAAGAGCAAGAACCTGACCTACATCTTCATCACCCACGACCTCAGCGTCACCGAGTATCTCTGCGACCGGATCGCGGTCATGTATCTCGGCCGGATTGTCGAGCTGTGTGACGCCGAAGAGCTCTACGGCAACACCCTGCACCCCTACACCGAGGCGCTGCTGTCGGCCATTCCTGTCGCCGACCTCGATCGAAAATCCAAGCGCATCGTTCTTGAGGGCGATGTGCCCAGCCCGATCAACCCGCCGGCCGGCTGTCCGTTTCACCCGCGATGCCGGTATGCCCGAGACGTCTGCCGCACCGTGGTTCCGGAACTCAAACGCTACCGCTCGGATCGCGGGGACCATTTCGCCGCCTGCCATCTGGTCGAGGCTCCCGAGGCGGATTAGGTCCGTCCGGTCTCGTGTCCACGGGGCCAGTTGTCATCCTGGAGAGTGATTTGAGATGGGTTCGCACACGATCGAAGACATAAAGGGCGTCATTCCCGCTCAGGTCACGACCTTCGACGCAGACGGCAATCTCGATGAAGATCGCATGGCGCGCTGCACCCGTTTCCTGCTGGGGCGCGGGGTCGATGGCCTTTATCTGACCGGCAGCACCGGCGAGGGCTTCATGATGAGCCCACAGGAGCGCAAGCGGGTGGTCGAGACCGTCATCCGCGAGGTGGCGGGCCGGCTGCCGGTGATCGTCCATGTCGGCGCCATCAGCACCCATCTGACAGCCGATCTGGCCCAGCATGCCCAGGCAGCCGGTGCCGACGCGTTGTCATCCGTGCCGCCGATCTATTGGAACTTCACGCCGGACCAGATCGTCACCTATTACGCCGACATCACCGCCTCGACCGATCTGCCGATGATCGCTTACAACGTCCCGCTTGCTGGCGCGCTAGGGTTCGACGTGATCGAGCGGCTGGCGAGGATCGCCGGCATGGTGGGCATCAAATACACGGCACCGACCCATCATGAGATCCTGCGCATCAAACAGGAGATCGACCCCGATTTTCGGGTCTACTCCGGCGTTGATGAGATGGCCCTGTCGGGCCTTGCCTTCGGTGCCGATGGCCTGATCGGATCCTTCTACAACGTTATCCCGGAAGTCTATCTGGCCCTGTGCGCCGCGATGCGCGAAGGGCGGCTGGAAGATGCCCAGGTGCTTCAGGAAACCGCCAACAAGGTGATCTTCTTCACGCTCAAGCAGCACCCCACCTCGGCCCTCAAGCGCATCATGGCCTGGCAAGGAGCCGATGCCGGCTATTGCCGCAAGCCCTTCGACAACTATTTCAGCCCGGCCGACGAGCAGGCCCTGAAGGATGCCTATCGCGGGCTGCGCGACCGAGAGAAGCTGGTGGGCGTCGACTTCCTGGACGCGCTCTAACGCGCCAGGCTCGCGCGCACGTCGTCGACCAGGTGGCGGGCCGTATCGTGAAACAGGGCCCGGCGCTGGGCGTGTGACAATCCCACGCGTCTCGCGCCGCGTTTCATGGCGCGCAGCTGCTCATAACGGATGAAGGTCATGCGCCCGTCGCAATGGCTTGTGTTCAGGTCGTGATTGTCCGGGGTCAGGCTGGCCCAGGCATAGCCAAAGCTGATGTATTTGCCGCGCATGGGGCCGATCATGTCATCGCTGCCAAACATCACCCGGTCGGCGCCGACGCCGGTGTAAAGCGCGTCGAACGCGTCCGCCTCGCAAACGGAGGATGTATCGTACCAGACGTTGGGCAGCCCTCGCAGCCGTTCTGCCGCCGCTTCGATCGCCCAGGCCGAATAGCTGCGTGCACAATGGGCCAGCACCCATTTGGCGTTGGGGTACTTTTCGCTCAGTCGCAGGATTTCAGCGATGTTGTCCGGGTCGGCGATAGCCCGCCGCTTGGACAGATGCATCATGATCACGAGACCCAGCCTGTCCGCCAGCGCGATTTGGGGCTCGGGCAGGAAGTCCGTGATGCCGGCGTCGGCGGGAACGGCCCCTCTGGCGTAAACCAGGTACGGCTTCAGCCCGATGAGGCCGGTCCGCCGAAGCGTCGCCGCGATCTCTTCGGCGGCCATCCCCGGATGCACCAGCATCAACCCGGCCGACTTCGGCGCTGAAGCGGACTGGGCGGCGACATAGGCGTTGGCGGCGTCGAAATCGCAGCGTGCGGGGTAGGGGAAGGGAAATGCCAGCCGTTCGACCTTTCGGCCGGGCATCAGGGCGACATCGATCGCGTCGGCCAACTGCCAGGTGACCTCGGGAAAATAGCGTCCGATGGTTTGCGCATAAGGACCGCTGGACTTGTCCGGGTCGGTGAAGAACGCCCAGCGGTGAATGTGGGTGTGCACGTCGAACAGGTCGGCGGGGACGAAGTCATCGAGCTCTTCCGCCCAGATCCGGCGGTCCAGATCGTTGGGCTGCCAATGAGCGTCCATATTGGGGGCGTCCGTACCGGCAGGGACGACTGAATTCGACATGACATCCTCGCATTGACATATCGTGTTATCAGTATAACCATATATCCGCAGAATGCCGCAATCGTCTGACACGCCTTTGGCGTCGGGTGGGCTCATGAGCACGGGACAGCGTCTTTGGCAGCGGGCCAAGCGCCGCATCGCCGGCGGCAACATGCTGCTGTCCAAGCGGCCGGAGATGTTTTTGCCTGGGCGGTGGCCGGCTTACTTCTCCCGCGCCAAGGGCTGCAGGGTCTGGGACCTGGACGGCCGCGAACTGATCGATATGGCGATCATGGGTGTCGGCACGAACCTTCTCGGCTATGGGCACGAGACGGTGGATGCGGCGGTCCGGCGCGTCGTCGATGCCGGCAACATGTCCACCCTCAACGCGCCGGAAGAGGTTGAGCTGGCCGAGCGGCTGATCGAGCTGCATCCCTGGGCCGAGATGGCACGCTTTGCCAGGACCGGTGGTGAGGCCAACGCGGTCGCCATCCGGATCGCCCGCGCCGCCAGCGGGCGCGACGGCGTGGCAATCTGCGGCTATCACGGTTGGCACGATTGGTATCTGGCCACAAATCTCGCCGACTCAGAGGCTTTGGACAGTCATCTTCTGCCGGGCCTCGACCCGGCCGGCGTGCCCGCCACGCTGGGCGGCACGGTCCTTCCCTTCGCCTACAACGATCTCGATCACCTGACACGCTTGGTCGGCGAGCACGACATTGGCGTCATCAAGATGGAGGTCGCCCGCAGTCTCGCGCCCGCCCCGGGGTTTCTCGAAGATGTCCGGCGGCTCGCCGATCGCAACGGGATCGTGCTGATCTTTGACGAATGCACATCCGGCTTTCGCCAGAGCTTTGGCGGCCTGCACAAGCTGTATGGGGTCGCGCCCGACATGGCGGTGTTCGGCAAGGCGCTGGGTAACGGCTATGCAGTGACGGCGGTGATCGGTCGGGCGGCGATCATGCAGGCGGCCCAATCCACGTTCATCAGCTCCACTTTCTGGACCGAGCGGATCGGGTCGGCGGCGGCGCTTGCGACATTGGACGCTATGGAGGCGCAAACCTCTTGGGAGACGGTCACCGCGACGGGACGCGCCATCACCTCCCGCTGGGAGGCCCTGGCGGCCAAGCATGGGCTTGCGATCACGACCAGTGGCCTGCCGGCCCTAACGGGCTTCACCTTCGACGGCGCGCATGCGCTCGGCTACAAGACCCTGATCACCCAGGAAATGCTGAAATCGGGCTACCTCGCCGCGACCAGCGTGTACGTCTCCACGGCCCATACCGACGATGTTGTCGACGGCTACTTCGATGCGCTGGACCCGGTGTTTGGACTGATCGCCGAGTGCGAGAACGGCCGCGACTTGTCGTCAGTGCTGGAGGGGCCGGTGTGCCATTCGGGTTTCAGCCGGCTTAACTGAGCCGATCAGCAACAGGAGGTGCCTAATGCCGACCGCTGCCAACGAGATCGACCTGGCGAAGATCCGAACCGAGTTCGATCGCGACGGCTATGTCGCGGTCCGTCCGTTGTTCGACGCCGCGACGATGGCGGAAATCAATCGTGAACTGGAACGCTACATCGCCGACATCGTGCCGAAAATGCCCGACAACGAGGTCTATTACGAGGATCGGGACGATCGCTCGACGTTGAAGCAGATGCAGAAGATGTCGGTCTATGACGACTATTTCCGCGACCTGGTCGAGACCGACGTGATCCACGACATGGCCGCCGCCGTCCTGGGCGAGGAGGCGGTGGTCCAAAACCTGCAATACTTCAACAAGCCTGCCGGAATCGGCCAGGCCACGCCGCCGCACCAGGACGGCTACTACTTCCACCTGACCCCCTGCAAGGCGGTGACGGGATGGCTGGCCCTGGAACCGGTCGGCCATGAAAATGGCTGCATTCACTACGTGCGGGGCTCGCACAAGTCGGTCGGGTTTCGGCCGCACGGGCGCTCAAACGTGCTCGGCTTTTCCCAGGGCATCACCGATTTTGGGACGGATGAGGACAAGGACAACACCGAAGCCTTTCCGGGCGATGTCGGAACCTTCCTGATGCACGACGCGCGGACCGTTCACTGGGCCGGCGCCAACCGGTCGGCGACGCGGTCGCGGCGGGCCCTCGGCTTCGTCTATTTCGGCAAAAGTGCGCGCATCGACCTAGAAGCCAAGGCCGCCTATCAGGCGAAGCTAGACGCCGATCTCCGGGCCGCGAACAAGATTTGAGAACGAGCGCCGCATTGTCCGGCCCTTACGCCGACGGCAGTTCCCCCGATCAGCGCAGCCGGCGCTGGAAGCCGCCGCCACCAAACGAGCGCGAACCGCCGCCGGAGGGCCGCTCGGCAATCCGCCCACCGCTGCGCGGCAGAGACGGCGCATAGGGCTGGTATTCAGCGCGCGGCGCTTCGGAGCGCTCGAACCCACCCAATCCGAACAACCCGCCGCCGCCGAACTGTGACCCGCCGGACGGCCCCTGATTGTCCCGTTGCGAAAAGCCGAACTGGCCGCTGTTGAACTGATCGAAGGCCGCGCGCTCGGGTTCGCGGGCGATCGCCGGCGCATTTCCAGACGGCGCGGCGGCCGGGCGGGCCTCGCCGAGGGTGCTGCCATCGCCGCCGGTCAGCCTGTCCGCCAGATCGGTGCCGAGCTGACTGTCGAGCGCTTCTCGGTCGCCAGGCGCGCTGGCACCTAGGTTCGGTCCGCCCTGCAGGGAAGGTAGGTCGCGGGTGCTCAGGTCGTGCGCATCGGCGGGTGCGCTGAGCGGTCGTTCCGCCCCGTCGAGACGTTGCGCGATCCCGGAAGGGTCGCGCTCGCCCGCGCCTTCGCCGGTGGCCAGCGGCACACCGTCACCGAACCGGTCGCGCAGGCTGCCGTCTCGGGCGACGCCTTCTTCAAGCCGCGGGAAATCGTCACCGCGTTCCGACAGAAAGTCCGCGCGGTCGAAGTCGTCGCCGTCGCGGCGCCGCTCTTCGCGGTGGAACTCGCGCTCGAACTCGCCCAGCTCGTCCAGCCGGTCGGCCAGCCGGCCATCATCGGCAAACCAGTCGTCCGGCAGGTAGGGCTCCCGCTGCTCGCGCCACTCGTCAATGAAATCCGACCCGTTGCCGATGATGATGATGTTGTCCTCGACATTGATGAACAGCTCTTCAGAGAAGTGCGGGTAGCGGCCCCACCAGTAATAGTCGTCGTCATTGTCGAGTTCGTCGAACAGCCAGGCGGCGAAGGCCACGGACAAAAGGCCGGTGATTAGCAGTTCGCCGGTGTCGGTGTAGGAGTAGCCTGTGTCCTGATAATAGGGGGTCGGGTACCACGACCCGGCGGCATAGTCGGTCTGCGGCTGAGGCGTGCCGTACCAATAGGGGTACGGGTCTTCGGCATAGGAGGGATCCTCGAAAAAGGCCGGATCGGCATTCAGCGCCTCGTATGTCGGGTCGGCCGCCGACAGTTCGGAGACGTAGGCATCGGCGGCTTCAACCATCTCCTCCGCCGCCTCCGGATTGGAGGCGATCTGCTCCTGCCAGCGCTCCAGGGCCAGGGCCTCGCCGCCCTCGATCTCCGCGATCGCCAGCTCCAGCGCCTGCCAGACCTGCTCGCTGTTCTCAGACCAGAGGGCGCCGGCTTCCTCGACCGTCTCCAGGTTCTCCGCCATGCCGGCGATGATCTCCGGATAATCCAGCAGCGTTCGCAACGTGGCCTCCACCTCCAGCGGTTGGCCGCGCAGCAACTGGCCAAGGGCCTGTTCGGCCTCCACCCTAATCGTGTGAACCTGGTCGATCAGGTCGCCATGCTCGGCCACCAGCGTCTGCCCGGCTTCCAGCGCGCTGTCGGGATAGCTGCCATCGCCATCCGGCTCACTGCCGGTCAAGAGGGTGTCGACCAGATCCGGATAGCGCACCACACGCCAGACCATGGTCTGCACGTCTTGCGGCTGGGCCTCGATCAGGTCGCGAAAGGCGGCGCTGCTTTCGTCCTGAATGGCGGCCATCTCGCTGATCAGGTCGGCGTATTGCGTGGCGTCAAGCACGGCGCGGCGGATGTCTTCCGGATATCCGGCCAGCGCATTGGCGAACCGGCGGCCCCGTTCGCCCAATGCCGGCGCCAAGGCGATCTCGCGATAGGACGCGACACAGTTGCGGAGTTCGCTGAGGCTCGCCGAGGTTCCGGTAAGGCCGTAGGACAGGGGCCCGAAATCCTCACCGACGATCTCGAAGACATGGCCGCGCCGAAAGGCATCGACGACCGCGGGATTGTCGCCGAGTGGGAACGAAATCGCGGTCGGGCTGTCGACCACGCCCGCCAAGTCCACCGGCCCGTAATCGTCCAGGCGGGCGGCCGTCGGGACCGCCGTGCCCGGCTCGCGCGCCCAGTTCTCGTCGATCAGCCCGAGTTCCAGCGTACCGGCACTGTCCAACGTGAAGGTCAGGATGGAGCCGTTATCGAACGCGCGCCCTTGGCGGCAGTAATCGAAGCGGCCCAGCGCGGGCTCATAGAACGCAGCCCCGATCCAGCCGGATCGCTCAAAGTCGGAGCCATCGACTTGGGTCGCCAACTGTGCCGTCGCCACGGCCGGAAAGGCTGCGAGCGCGCCGGCTATCGAGGCGACACGAAGAACCGACCTTGCGGGCCCACTGGCAGTTGGCAACCGTCCGTTCATTCTCCGATCCTCTCCGCTAGGTGGGCCGGTTTCGATGAGCCCGGCGTTTGGATGGTGCCGGCCTCGACCGGCAAGGTGATGTCCCCATCCGAGCTTAGGCATGCCGAAGCTGATCGAGAAGGGCGATTGCGGAATCACCGTCTATGATCAGACCCTTGACGGCACCGCTTCGCAAAATGGCTCTCGTCGCCCCGATCTTTGAAAAGCCCGCGGACAGAACGACGGTTTTCGTTCTGGCGAGATCGGGCCAATCCACCCCGATGGTGCGTCGGTTGAGAATGTGGTCGACAGGCTGGCCGTCCGCGTTGAAGAAGACCCCGTTGGTATCTCCGACGGCGCCTGCCAGGCGCAACTCGTCGAGCTCTGTTTCCGTGATCATGCCTTGACGACGAAGCAGCGAGCCCTCGGTCAACTCGCCTACTGAAATCAGCGCAATATCCGTATAGCGGGCGAGTTCCAGCGGGCGTGCCACGGCGCGCTGCGCGAGCAGAACGCTCCGGTCCTCCGGCGTGTCGGCGATAAAGGGTACGGGCAGGAAATAGCCTTCCCCGCCCGTTGCCTGCGCCAGGGCCTGGACCACCTCGAACGGGTTGAAGGCGGAGTTGGCTGTCAGGCTGCCCATCAGGCTGATGAAGCGTGCCTTGGGGCTGTTGGAACCGGACATCTGCCGGCTCAGATGCGCCAGGGTGCGCCCCCAGCCCGTGCCGATAAGGGCGTCCGGCTTTGAGGCCAACTGGTCGCGCAGGAAACGCGCCCCCGCCGTGCCGACCGCCTTGAAGGCCATCTCAGACAGCACGCCGTTCGCTTCTGCGCCGTCCTCGACCGGGCCAAACGCGGGCGTCGCCAGGCAGAACTCCAGGCCGAACTCGCGCCGTAGCGTCTCTTCGACGGGAAGCAGACCAATGTCCCGATCATTGATCGTGATCGATACCAGGCCGGACTCCCGCGCCTGCTGCAGGAGCTTGTTGACCCGCGCCCTTGTGAGGCCCATGCGCTGCGACGTTGCCTCCTGGTTCAGCCCGCCAACATAGTAAAGCCAGGCCGCCCGGGTCATGAGCTGGTTTTCCGACATGATCGTCATGGCCGTGTTCTAGTTCCCTGATCCAGGCTGTACAAGCAGGTGATCTTAACAGATGTCTTTGTGATTGACATTTGTACGGCCGCCTTCCAGTCTGAGAAGAGCGCTGATCGGAAGAAAGCGCCACTCAATAATCATGGGGGGAAAGATGAAGAAGTATATCGTTTTCGCCGTTCCGTTTGCCGTGGCGTCTCTTGGCAGCGCCGCACCGGCGCTGGCGCTCGATGTGGCTTGGGTTCATTCAAACGCCGCCGCCCAGTCGGAGCAACGGGTGCGCTCGGGCTTTGAGGCATGGCTGGCGGATACGGGCCGTGACTGGAACGTCAGCTTCCTCGATTCCGGCGGCTCGGGCGAGTTGACCGCCAGTAATCTTGAGGACGCGGCGTCGCGCGGGGTCGACGCGATTATCATCACCATGGCCGATCTGCGCGCATCCAGCGCCGCGATCGACCAGGCCGCGGCAGCCGGCATCCCGATTTTCTCGGTCGACAGTGGCTATGTGGACGGTGTCGTGGTCGACGTGACCACCAACAACTGGGCCATGTCGGCCGACGTGTCGCCGTTTCTCTTGGATTACATCGGCGGCGAGGGCGGCCTGGTCTTCCTGCGCATGGCCGAACATCACGGGACCCGCAAGCGCGGTGACGTGATGGAGGATGTCCTTCAGGAATATCAGGGCGTCGACGTGCTGGTCGAACACAACATCGACTACACCGCCTTCTTCGAAGACACGACCAGCAGCATGCAGGACTACGTTGCCCGGTTCGGTGAGGATATCGACGCTGTCTGGGCCCCGTGGGATGAGCCGGCACAGGCCGCCATCAACGTCCTTCGGGCCGCCGGCCTGACCGACGTCGTCGTCATCGGCATCGACGGCCACCCGCAGGCGGTCGAAGCCGTGTGTGCCGACAACAGCATGATGATCGCGACCGTCGCGCAGCCGTTCGAGGGCATGGGCACGCAGGTCGGCGAATGGATCTCCGCCATCGTCGTGGACGGCCAGGACGCCGATGCGGTGATACCGTCCGACATCGTCTACATGGACGCACCGCTGGTGACCCAGGCCAACTGCCAGGACTTCCAGTAATCGCAGGGCCGGTACGTCCCGTCGTTCTGACGGTCACGGATCGCACGTAACCGGACTGGCACCTGCGTGATGTCGACGGCGCAAACCCTTCTCGCGGAGGCTGCGCCGACGACGGGGCTTAACCTGGCGGCCGCCTGCGGCCATCATGGCGTGCCCGATGCGTTCCGGGCGGACGGGCGTACCCGGCGGAGGCCTGGATAGTGGGCATCTCGTTAACCGACATCGTGATGGACTTTCCCGGCGCCCGCGCGCTGGACCATGTTTCGGCGGAGTTCCGCTTCGACGAGGTCCATGGGCTGATCGGCGAGAACGGCGCCGGGAAATCGACGCTGGTGAGTGTCCTGGCAGGGACCCAGACGCCGACCGCCGGCGCGCTGGCCCTCGATGGCCAGCCCGTCCGGCTGCAAACCACGCGCGGCGCGCTGGCGCGGGGTATTGCGCTCGTCAGTCAGGAGGGCAGCCTTGTCCACGGCCTGACGGGCGCACAGAACATCCTGCTGGGCGACGAACCGCGCCGCGCCGGCTTCGTGCGCAAGGCGGAACTGGACAGCCACGCGCAAGACCTGCTGGCAAAATGGTTCCCGGGCGTGGACATCGACCTGCAATGCCCGGTCGACATGTTGGACATGGCCGATCGCAAGGTGGTCGAGATTGTCAGGGCGCTGCGTCGCGATATTCGGCTGCTCATTCTCGATGAGCCGACTGCCACGCTGCAGAGCCGCGAGAAGAAGATCCTATGGGACATTATTCGAAGCCTTCCGGAGCGGAATGTCGGGGTCGTCCTCATCAGCCACTTCATTTCCGAGGTGCGGCAGCTGTCCGATCGCATCACCATTCTGCGCGACGGGCTTCATGTCGGAACGTATGAGGCGGGGGCGCTGAGCGAGGCGGACATGGTCGAACGGATGCTCAAACGCGGCATGTCCGGCGGCAACCAGCAGAGGGCAGGCGCGACGACGTCCGATGAACCGGTCTTGTCCGTTTCCGACTGGACAGTGGGACGTGTCCGCGTCCCCCGCTTCGAGGTCCGTCGTGGCGAGGTGGTCGGCTTGGTCGGGCTCACCGGGGCCGGGCATTTCGGCTTTGCCCGCTCGCTCTATACGGGGATTGCCGTGACCGGCGGACAGATCCGGTTTTGCGGCCAAGCCGTTAAGGATCACAGCCCCCGGGCCATGCAAAGGCTGGGGATCGGCTTCGTGCCCGACCAGCGCATGGAAAACGCGCTGATGGCGGAAAGGACGATTACCGAAAACCTGTCCCTCGTGCATCCCGAAGCGGGACGTCTGGGCGGTTTCCTCAGCCCGCCGCGCGAACGGCGGGAGGCGACGCGCGTCATGGGCCTGCTGAATGTCCGCGCCACCGGTCCGGGCCAATCGATCAAGACGCTTTCGGGCGGAAACAAGCAGAAGGTCTCGCTTGGCAAATGGCTCTACGGCGCGAAGGATCGTTACAGCGTGCTGATCTTCATTGAGCCGACGGAGGGCGTGGATGTCGGCGCCAAGCAGGAAATCTACGGTCACATCCGCCGGTTCGCCGAAAGCGGGGTCGCCGTGATCATCGCCTCGTCGGACCTGCTTGAAATCGAACAGATCACGCACCGGGTCGTGCCGTTCGTGGCCGGAAGGCCCGGACCTGAAATCCCGGCGCAAGACTATTCGGAGGCGCGGTTCATCGGGGCCATGGCGGGGGCGGCGGCATGACCGAGCAACCGGTTTCCGGCGCCCAGGCGTCTGCCCGGCGTGACAGGGGCCCCAGCGGCGACTGGCTGTTGCGCTACTCCACGCTGATCGTCCTGGTCGCCATGTTCGTCGGCTTCTCGCTGTTCGTCGATCGCTTTCTCACCGTGTTCAACCTGACGAACATCCTGCAGCAGATCGCCATTCTCGGCATCGTCGGCGCCGGTCTGACGTTTGGCTTCGCGGCCAAGGAAATCGACCTGTCGGTGGGCTTCACCGTCGGCCTTGCCGGCATCTTGACGCCGCTGATGCTGGTCAACGACTACAGCATGGGCACGGCCTTCGCCACGGCGCTGGCCGCTGGGCTGGTGGTGGGCCTGGTGAACGGGCTGCTGGTGACCAAGGTCGGTATTCCGTCGTTGATCGCGACCTTGGCGACCGGCTCGATCCTGTTTGGGGTCAACTTCCTGCTGACGGACGGGCGCGCGATTTATGGCGGTTTGCCGGAGTCCTACCTCTGGCTGGGTCAGGGGCGTGTCTTCAGCATTCCGCTGCTCGTCTTCTTCATGCTGGGTGCCGTGCTGATCGCCTGGATCGCTATGGAGCGGACCATTTTCGGCCGTTACATCTATGCGGTCGGCGGCAATCAGAAGGCGGCGGACCTGTCGGGCATCCGCGTCAACTTGTATCGTACGGCCTCGCTCGTTCTGGTCGCGGTCTTTGCCACGGTCGCCGGCATTCTGTTGGCCGCGCGCCTTGGGTCCGGCCAGCCCAATGTGGGTGAGCGCTATCTGCTCGACGGGCTCGCCACCGTTTTCATCGGCATGACCATGTTCCGCCCTGGCACCGCGACGGTGATCGGAACCTTCTGCGGTGCCTTGTTCATCGGCGTGATCAATAACGGCCTGAACCTGATCGGCATGGACACCTACATCCAGAACATCGTCAAAGGTGTCATCATCCTTATCGCCGTCGCCGTGGTGTCGCGGACGACCAAGTTGAGCATTCTCTGAAAGCGAGACGCATGAACACGCAGACCACGACGCGGCCTGTGCCCCCTGACGTCGCCTCCAATTCAGATCTGGCCGAACTCTATCGCCAGATGCGTCGGGTTCGTACGTTCGAGGACCGGGTGGGCGAACTCTACATACGGGGCGAAAGCGCCGGCTCGATGCTGCATCTCTCGATCGGCGAGGAATCCGCGGCTGTCGGTGTTTCGGCGGCAATGAGAGAGGAGGACACCTTTACCACTCACCACCGTGGCCACGGCATCTTCCTGGCGCGCGGCGCCGACCCCAACCGCATGATGGCCGAGATCGGCGGCAAGGAAGCCGGCTATTGCGCCGGCAAGGGCGGGTCGATGCATATCGCCGACATGGGGCTGGGCCATTTGGGGGCCAACGCGATCGTGGGCGGCGGCATCCCGGCCGTGGTCGGTGCGGCGCTGGTGGCCAAACGGCGCGGCACGGGAGCCGTGTCGATTGCCTTCTTTGGCGATGGCGCAATGCAGCAGGGCATCCTGTATGAGTCCATGAACATGGCCGCCCTATGGGGCCTGCCGGCCGTTTTCGTTTGCGTCAACAACCAGTGGGGCATGGGCACGCGGATCGACGAGGCGACGAAGGCGACGGCGCTGCATGAGCGTGCGCGCGCTTTTGGGCTGAACGCCGAAACGGTCGACGGGCTTGACGTGCTGGCCGTGCGTGAGGCCGCGCACCGTATCGTCGACGGCGCCAGGACCGGGACGCCGGGGTTTCTCGCCGTCGAATGCTACCGTTTCTACGGCCATGGCCGTAAGGACAAGAGCCCGTACCGCAGCGAGGCCGATGAGGCGGAAGGCAGAACCAAGGACCCGGTCGAATACGCCCGCAAGGCGTTGATCGAGCTGGGTCACGAAGCCGAAATGCTGGACGCCCTCGACGCCGAAATCGCGGCGGAAATGGACGCCACCATCGACTACGCCATCGCCTCGGGCGAGCCAGCGCTCGACACCATGTTCCGCGATGTCTTCGCGCCGGACCAGCCCGAACCGGAACCCGTTCGCACCCGGATCGACCGGGTTCTCGCGGAGGACTGACGCATGGTGATGCTGGCCTATCGAGATGCGCTGAAGCAGGCCCTCGCCGATGCCATGCGTGAGGACGGGGACATCTTCGTTATCGGCGAGGAGGTCGGCCGCTATGGCGGCGCCTACGGGGTGACGAAGGGCCTGTTGGAGGAGTTCGGGCCGGAGCGTTTGCTGGACACCCCGATCTCTGAACCGGCGATCGTGGGCACGGCAGTCGGGGCCGCGATGGCGGGCATGCGCCCGGTCGCCGAACTGATGTATGTCGATTTCATCGGCCTGGCGATGGACCAGCTGTGCAATCAGGCCGCCAAGATCCGCTACATGTTCGGTGGTCAGATCGGCGTTCCGATGGTGCTGCGCGCCCAAGGCGGCACGGGCCGTTCGGCCGGCGCTCAACACAGCCAAAGCCTGGAGGCCTATGTCATGCATACGCCGGGCCTCCGGCTCGCAATGCCGGCCACCGTTCACGACGCCTACCACCTGTTGCGCCAGGCCCTGCGCCAGCCCGATCCTGTGGTCTTTATCGAGCACAAGAGCCTTTACGCCATGCGCGAGGAGGTCGACCTCAGCGAACCGCCGCCAGACTGGGGCAAGGCCGTCTTGCGCCGTCAGGGCCGTGACCTCGTGATCGTCAGCTATTCCCGGCAGGTGCACTACGCGCTGGAGGCGGCCGACGAGCTGTCCAAGCAGGGCGTCGAGGCAACCGTGATCGATTTGCGGACCCTGAACCCGCTCGATTTCGACACCGTGCGCGCCGAGGTCGAGAAGACCGGTAAGGCAATGGTCGTTACCGAAGGGCCGATGACGGCCGGGGTCGCGGCCGAGCTTGCCGCGCGGATCTCGGAGGAATGCTTCGATTTCCTCGAGAACCCGGTGGTGCGCGTGGCCGGCGAGGACATCCCGATCTCTGTTTCCGTGGAGCTGGAAAAGGCCTCGATTCCAGGCCCAGCGCTGGTGGCCGAAACGGCGCTGAGACTGGTGGCATGACGTCGGTCCTGACCATGCCCCGGCTTGGCGAGACCATGGAGGAGGGGACCCTGGTCTCCTGGATGGTCGAGCCGGGGCAGCCCTTCAGCCGGGGAGACTCTATCGTCGAGGTCGAGACCGACAAGACGATCGTGGAGTTTCCGGCCCTGGGCGACGGCGTGCTGATCGAGACGCTGGCCGAGATCGGCCAGGTGATCGCCGTGGGCGAACCGATCGCACGTGTGGATGTCGGCGACGGGCCCGACTGGACAGATGCGGGCGACGAGGTCGATGCCTCCACGGAGAGCGAGGCGGCAGGCACCGATGACACTCGGCTCGAAGGCGCCAGGGCAGAGACGACCCCTGCGCCGGCCTTGGGCGATGAGCGGCTACGCGCAACGCCTTTGGCCCGCCGGATCGCCCGGCAGAGGGGCGTGGACCTGGCGAACGTCTCCGGCACTGGCCGACGTGGGCGGATTGAGCGACGAGACGTCGAAGCGGCTGGGCAGAACGCCGGCGGTGATCTGCAACTCGCCCATGGTATCGCCTACCTCGAAAAAGGGCCGACCCAGGGCGCGCCGGTCCTCTTTCTCCACGGATTTGCGGGCGACCATACCGTCTGGGCGGCGGTTCAATCGCAGTTGGCCCGGGCCGGCCGACGGACCGTCTCGGTCGATCTGCCGTCACACGGTGCGGCAACGGCGAATGCGGCAGCGCGCGGCGCACTGACGCCACCTATTCTTGCGCTCGCCGATGATCTTCTGGGGCCAAGCCCGGTGCATCTCGTTGCCCATTCCATGGGCGCGATCGCCGCCGTGGCGCTGGCGCAAACCAGGCCCGTCGCCTCCGTGACCCTGATCGCGCCTGTGGGGCTGGGCTCGGCGATCGATGCCGATTTCGTACGCGGCCTTGCCGCACCGAAAAGCGCCGAGGACGTAACCACCCTGCTGCGGCGCATGACCAACGGCCCCGTCGGCCTTTCGGCCGCTGCGATCGCAGACATCTATGCGGCGCTTAGCGAGGGCCGGCTATCCGCGCTCGCGGCCGACCTCGTAGGCATGAGCGGCCAGGCAGTAGACCTGCGGGCCGACCTGGCCGACCTGGCTTGCCGGATGCCTGTTCGCATGATCCTCGGCCACCGGGACCGCATCATCGACTGGCGTGAGGCGCTTGGCGTCTCGCCTCACATTGCCGTCCATCACCTGCCCGACGTGGGCCACATGCCCCATTGGGAGGCGCTGGCCGTGGTCACGGAAATCCTGATTGGACTGACGGAACCGGTATGAACGGTATCAAGACCCGCCTCGCGGCGGCGAAAGCGCTGGACGTAGACCGAAGCCGCTGATCCCATCGGCCACCGAACAGGAACGGGAGGAATCATCGTGGCCTACTTTCTGACAGCCGATGGCGGTACCGAGAGCCTGCGAGCGCGGGTCTACGATCTGGCCGGCACCTGCCTGGGCAGTGTCGCGGTTGCCTACGAAACCAAATTCTCCGCCGGCGCGCGTGCGGAGCAGGATCCGGCCGACTGGTGGGCGAACTTCGTGAAGGCCAGCCGTGGCGCGATCGCCGAGGCCGGCATCGATCCCGGCCAGATCGACGCCATCGCCTATGCTACCACCTGTTGCTCCGTCGTGGCTCTGGACGAGGATGGCAACGCCCTGCGCCCCGCGCTGATCTGGATGGATGTCCGCTCCCATGAAGAAGCGGATGCGGTCCTAGCAACTGGCGACGATGCCCTGTGCCTCAACGGGGCCGGTCAAGGGCCCGTCTCGGCGGAATGGATGATTCCCAAATCGCTGTGGCTGAAGCGGAACGAGCCGGAGGTTTTCGATAAGGCGCACCGGATTTGCGAGTATCAGGATTTCCTGACCTTCAAGCTCACCGGCGACTGGGCGGCGAGCCTCGACAATGTCGGCCTGCGCTGGCACTACCGCAATGACGCCGGCGGTTGGGCCACCAGCCTGGTCGAGGCACTCGGCATCGAGGCGCTGCTCGACAAATGGCCGCCGCGCGTGGTCGCGCCCGGCGACACGATCGGAACGCTGACCGAAGCGGCCGCCGAGGAACTGGGCCTGCCGCGTACCGTCAAGGTCGTGCAAGGCGGCGCCGACGCGCTGATCGGGATGATCGGCCTCGGCGTCGCCCAGCCAGGGCAATTGGCCCTGATTACGGGGTCGTCGCACCTGCTGTTCGGGGTAACCGAGGGTCCGGTGCACGCCCCCGGCATGTGGGGTGCGTATGCCGATATCGTCTACCCGGGCCGCTACATCATCGAAGGCGGGCAGACCTCCACCGGGTCGATCATCAACTGGCTGGGCCGGCTCACCGGCGGGCTCGACTTCGACGCGCTGAACGCCAAGGCGGCGGAACTGGACCCCGGCTGCGACGGCCTGATCGTGCAGGACCATTTCCAAGGCAACAGGACGCCCTATACCGACCCGCTGTCGCGCGGTGCTTTCGTCGGGCTGACCCTGGCCCATGAAAAACACCACATCTTTCGCGCCATCATGGAGGGCATCGGCTTCGGCACCCGGGCCATTCTCGATGCCTTCAGGCGCGCGGGCTATGCCGGCACCGAGATCACCGTGGGTGGCGGTGCCTCGGCCTCGGATCTGTGGATGCAGATCCATGCCGATACCGCAGGCCTGCCGATCCGCATTCCGGCCTCTCAGGATGCGCCATCAACCGGATCCGCGGTGCTGGCGGCCTATGGGGCGGGCCACTTCTCGTCGATCGACGAGGGCATCGACGCGATGGTCCATCCGGGCCGTAGCGTCGAGCCGATCCCGAAGAATGTCGAGCGCTATGAGGAGATCTATCAGCGCTATCTCAAGCTCTATCCGGCGGCGAAAGAGGTGCTTGGTGGTTAAGGGCATCGACCGCTTTTCGCTCGACGGCAAGAGAGCCCTGGTAACGGGCGGGGCGAACGGCATCGGCAAGGCCATCGCCACGGCGTTGTCCGCCGCGGGCGCGCATGTGATCGTGTCCGATCTGGATGACGCGGCGGCACGGGCGACGGCGGCGGAGTTGGGCGGCGAAGCGCTGCATTTGGACGTGACCGATCCGGGCGGTGTCGAGGCCGTCGCGGCGGAGACCGGCGCGCTCGATATCCTCGTGAACAATGCCGGCATCGTGCACAACGGGCCGGCGGTCGAGATCGCGATGGAGGATTGGCACCGCGTCCTTGACGTGAACCTCACCGGCATCTTCACCACTGCCCGCTGCTTTGGCCGGGCGATGGTGGCTGCTGGCAAGGGCTCGGTCGTCTCCATCTCGTCCATTTGCGGGCACGTGCCGGTCTGGCCGCAGCCGCAGATCGCGTACAACGCCGCGAAGGCCGGCGTGAACCTGCTGACCAAGTCACTTGCTGCCGAATGGGCGGCGTGCGGCGTGCGCGTGAATGCCATTGCCCCGGGCTATACCGCGACGGAATTGACCCTGGCCGGACGCTCGAAGCCGGAGTGGTTCAATGTCTGGCTGGAACGGACACCAATGGGGCGCCTTGCGGACCCGGATGAGATTGCCGGCGTGGCGGTGTTTCTTGCTTCCGATGCGGCGAGTTACGTGACCGGAACCGTATTGACCGTGGATGGCGGTTACACGGCGCTATGAAAGGAACTTAGAGATGGCCGAGGCGAGATCTGTGCTTGTGACCGGTGCCAGCAGAGGGATCGGGGCGGCGATCGCGCTGGACCTCGCGCGACGCGGGTACGATGTCGGGCTCAACGACATCGAACGCCAGAAGGACGCGCTTGAAGGCGTCGCAAGCGAAATCGCCGGCATGGGCCGCCGGGCCGCACTCTATCTCGCGGACGTCAGCGACAAGGCCGCCGTCGATGGGATGGCCAGGGGCTTCCTTGAGACCTTCGGCAAGGTCGACGCCATCGTGAACAATGCGGGCATCCTGATCGCGGGCGAGATGGACGGCCTGCCGGAGCGGGTCTGGGACAGCGTCATGGACGTGAACGCCAAGGGCTCCTTCATGGTCATTCAGGCTTTCCTGCCGGCCATGAAAGCGCGCGGCTACGGCCGGATCGTGAACATCGCCTCGATCGGCGGCAAACACGGAGCGCCGGAACAGGCCCACTACTCGGCGTCCAAGGCCGCGGTCATGGGTTTCTCCCGCGTCTTGGCCCAAGAGGTCGGGCCGCTTGGCATCACGGTGAACTCCGTCTGCCCCGGGATCATCCTCACCGACATGGGACGGGTGAACCTGGAGGATCCGGCCGTTCGAAAGGCCTGGCAGGACAAGACGGCCATGGCGCGCATCGGTGCGCCGGAGGATGTCGCCGGACCCGTGGCGTTCTTCTGTTCCGACGACAGCGCCTTTGTGACCGGGCAGACCCTCAACGTCGACGGCGGCATCGTGTTTTCCTGATCGTAAAGGGCAATGGACGGGCCGTACCGTCGTCCTTGCCTTCCGACGGCGGTAGCCAGTTTTGAGGGGTGGGGGAGGCATCTCCCCGACTCCCAATCTCAACAGACGACACCGCGGCATCAATACGGACGCCTGCTGAAGCGGCCGGATCGAGGCCGCTTTTCCTGTCTTGGCGTTGCGGCTGAGGGCGCCTTCAAAGAACGCGCTGGGTATTTCTGGCTGCATTGACTCTGCCGGTTGGCAGGCTCGCGCGGCCATCTAACTCCGCGCTCTGGTGCGTACGACAAGGTCTCGGTTAGCGATCCTTGGCCTGTCTTGACTTCGGTTCGGAGTCTGCATCCTGCCAACGCCCGCCAAACTCCTATCGCTGGCAGCGCTGCTGCAATAAACGGGAGATGAAGACGATGTAACGCGCATAACGCGCATTTAGGTGCGTTGTGCCATTGATGTCGTTGCTGCTTTTGATGGCTGAGACATCCATCAAAAAGACCTCGGAACGACTCTTTAAAGTTGAGATTTGACCTCTCATGGCCGTTAAACACGATTTTTGTCGTTGCCCAATTGAGTTGTTGCATTCTAATGTCTCAGATAAAGAGGATAGACTCGCTCGTAATCGGTGAGGGCTCGTCGGAGAATCGGCTCTCGCACAGACAGTTGCGGAGGCATTGGTAAGGTGATCCTCCTACCGCATTACAAATAAGGCGTGTGTTTATGCATCGTGAGGCGCGGCCACTTCGTGGCGCACATCGCGAAGAAGACCGGCTTCGATTAAGGCCGCACCGGCGCGCGGCGATCGCCGGCGCCCAGCTGGGCCATTTCTTGCCGCTGTTCCTGTGCCCCCGGGCACCCCCTGCATTGCCGAAGGCGACTTGAGATGTCTCGCCCTTATAAGTTGCGCGCGCGCCTGGCCCTTGGGACCGCGATCGCCGGTGCCTTTTTGGCCGGTTATGGCAGCCGCACAGCGCACGCCGGTTCCTGCATCGAACCGATCCCAGGCACCGGTGACTTCGAGTGCACGGGCGCCGCCGCCGCCGACAGCACGCAACTCATTCCGCCCGGCGGCCCCAGTGGCCCCGTCACGGTTACGACGAAAGGCGGCTTCGGCATCGATACAACCGCGAACGTCGGCCACGCTTTTTCCATCAACGGCGACGGCGGGTTGACGTTCACGGACACATACGCATCCGCGATAACGGGGGCGGACAGCGGCATCGAAGCCCTGAACGTGACGTCCGGGGATCTGTCGATCACGACGACGGGTCCGGTAACGGGCACGACGGGGGACGGGGTCTATGCGAAGAACGACACGGGCACGGGCGCCCTAACCATCTCCTCGGCGGCGGTCAGCGGTGGTGAGCACGGCATCAATGCGATTGGTCGCGGCGCCGGTGACCTGGTGATCACGACGACGGGGCCGGTCAGCGGCAGCACGGGTGAGGGCATCGACGCAAGCAACCGCGCCGGCGGCACGCTTACAATCGATGCGTCCGACACCGTTTCATCCTCGGCTGCTTCCGGGATCTCCGCCAGAAACTACATCGGCGCTGTCGACATTGCAGTTTCGGCAGCCGACGTCAGCGGCGGCGGTGACGGCATCTTTGCGTTCAACTATGGCGCGGGACAAGTCACCATATCCACGTCCGGTGCCGTTTCGGGTGACGTCAGAGGCATGTACGTCATCAACTACGGCGCGGGCGACGTTAAGGTCACGGCCACGGGGTCGGTTACTGGCGCCGGCGGCGACGGAATTGCGGTTGAGAACAGGTATGGCGGGTCGATCGAGATCACAGCAGCAGACGCGGTCTCGGGCGTGCAGGAGGGCATCGAGGCCCTGAACATTGCCGGCGGCGCGAAACTGACCATTTCCGCCGCCGACGTTAGCGGCGGCCGGAGCGGCATTTACGGCAAAAACGACGGCACCGGCGCGATCAGCATCACCACAACGGGCAAGGTGACCGGCACCGCTGACGCCGGCATCGAGGCCAGAAGCTTCGGCGCGGGTGGGGTGACGGTAACAGCGGCGGCGGGTTCGACGGTCAGTGGCGGTGTGGATGGCATCCGTGTCGACAACCAGACCGGTGGCGATCTGCTGGTCACGGTTGACGGCGCGGTCAGCGGCGGCACCGGCGCCGGCATCACCAACATCGATGCTGACGCGCTGGGTGGCGCCATCGTCATCTCCGCGACCGGCTCGGTCGGTGCGTCTTCGGGCACGGCGATCCAGGACGGCAACGGCGCCACGAAGGTCACGACCAGCGGCACGATCGACGGTGACGTAGCGTTGGGCGGCGGCGATGACACGTTCCAGCTGCTCGCCGGCATGGTCAGCGGTAACGTCAGCGGCGGCGACGGCAACGACCGCATCGAACTCCTATCCGGGTCGATCGGGCTGGCACTCGGCGATGCCGGTCAAGATGTCATCGTCCTGAACGGCCTTGTCGACGCTTCGGCGTCGATCGGCGGTGGCGCGGACGACGATACCCTGTTGTTGCTGTCAGGCAGCCTCGATGGCGTTGGCGGCGGCGCGCTAAACGATACGATCCTGCTCAGCGGCGCTTCGATCGTCGGCATCTCCGGCCAGGGTGATGACGACGTGATTCTGCTCAACGCTGGCACGGTCAATCAGGCTACCGGCGGCTCGGGCAACGACACCATTCGTTTGAACGGAGCGGTGGTTCAGTCGGGGCTCGTCAACAAGGCCGGCGACGACGTGATCGAGCTCTTGGCCGGCACGCTGACCGGCGGCGTGGATTCAACCGACGAGATCAACGCCCTCGTCGGCACGGTGAACGATACGATTATCGTCAGCGGAACGGTATCCGCCAGCGGCAACATCGATGTCGGTCGGGGCGACGACACGATCGTGCTGACCTCCGCCAAGCAGATCATCGGCGACGTCCTGGGCGGCGACGGCAACGATCTGTTCGAGTTGCGCGGCGATGTCGGTCTGTCAGGGACGATCCAGGGCGGCGAGGGCAACGATACGCTGGTGGTTTTCTCCGGCGCGGTTCAGTCCGACGTTGACGGGTCCGATGGCGGCGTTGGTGACGATGCGCTGACCTTCGACGCGTTCTCCGGCACGATCACCACGCTCGGCACTTGGGAAATTCTGGGCGTCCAGAACGGCTCGACGGTGACCGCCAGCGGCATCAGCGCCAACGACGTAATCGTCGAGGACAGCTTCCTTGAACTGACCAGCGCCACGATCGTCAACGGCATCACGGCGCGCGACGGTGTCACGGTCAGCCAGGAGACCATTGTGCTGGGCGCCGGGACTACGGCCCGCGGCGTGTTCACCGGGTTGGGCGCCGACACAGTTGTTCTGAACGGCGCCGTGAACATCATCGGAAAAGGGCTCTCTGCTGCAGAAATCAATACCGGTGGTGGTGACGATCTGATCGAGCTTAGGTCCGGCTCTGGATGGAGAGCAAATAGTGGCGCAGGCAACGACACGGTTCTGCTCAGCGGTGCGACGGTTGAGAACATCGTTGGCGATGACGGCGACGACCTAATCACGCTTAATGCGGGCGCGGCCGACGAGGTCTCCGATGATGCCGGCAACGACACGGTCCGCTTGAATGGTGCGGTTGTAACAGGGAACTTCCAGAACAGGATTGGCGACGACGTTTTCGAGCTGCTAGCGGGCACCTTGTCCCGTGGGATTAGCAGCTTCGAGAACACTCTTTCCGCCGGGACGTTCAACGACACGATTATCGTCAGCGGCACGGTGGTCGTCGGCGACGACATCGGCAGCGGCAAGGGCAACGATACGATCGTGCTGACCGCCGCCAGCCTGATCAGCGGCAACGTGCTCGGCGAGGACGGTGACGACCTGTTCGAACTGCGCGGCGATGTCGGGCTTTCGGGCACGATCCAGGGCGGCGACGGCAACGACACACTTGTGGTCTTCTCAGGCGCGGTTGCATCCGATGTCAGCGGCGCCGACGGAGGCGACGGTACCGATCGGCTGACCTTCGACGCCTTGTCCGGGACCATCACGGCACTCGGCTCGTGGGAGAGCCTGGGCGTGCAGAACGGCTCTACCGTGACCGCCACTGGCGTCACCGCCGCCGACGTAACGGTGGAAGACAGCTTCCTCGAACTGATCGGTGCTACGGTTAACGGCAGTGTCGTTGCAACCGACAACGGCGTCACCAATCAGGAGACCATTGTGCTGGGCGCCGGCACGACCGTCGGCGGCAGCGTACTGGCCGGTCTGGCCGACGACACCGTCGTCCTGAACGGCGCCACGATCTCGGGCAACGTGGAGAGCGGAGCCGGCAACGACGTCGTTCATCTCAATTCCGGCACCGTCGACGCCAACGCCGAGATCCTGTTGGGCGAGGGCGATGATACGGTCACGGTCGATGGCATCACCCTGGTCTTCTCGACCGAGATCCAGGGCGCTGCCGGCGCCGACGTCATCAAGCTCCTATCGGGCGAGATCTACCGCGCCACGGGCGGGGACGATGACGACACGATCATCCTCAACGGCATGGTATCCCCGTCGGGCTCCACCCGAGGGGATGCCGGCAACGACACCTTGTTGCTGCTCGATGGCTCGATGGCTTCGGTCAGCGGCGGTTTCGGCAACGACCTGATCGTGCTGTCCGGGGCGGCGGTGGGTTTTGCCGGCGGAGACCAGGACGACGATACGCTGCTGCTGATCGCCGGCTCGGCTAACACTGTCAACAGTGTGCAAGGCAGCGATTTGGTGCGTCTGAACGGCGCCACGGTCGGTGAAATTGTAAACGGTCCAGGCGACGACACGATCGAGCTGCTGGCCGGGACCTTGACGGGCAGCATTACGGCCAATGGAGAGTTCAACAGCGGCGCGGGGACCGTGAACGACACGCTCATCGTCAGCGGCACGGTCAGCGTCGGCGGGTTCATCGACATCGGAAGGGGTGAAGACACGGTGATCCTGATTGCCGCCAAGGAAATCGTCGGCGACGTGCTGGGCGGCCGCGACAACGATCTGATCGAACTGCGCGGCGAAGTCGGGCTGCAGGGCGACATCGACGGCGGTTCCGGCAATGACACCATCGATCTGATCTCCGGCTCGATGCCGAACCCCGCCAGCGAGGTGCGCGGTGGCGACGACAACGATCTGATCCGGCTGAGAGGCGCGGTTCTTGCGGCGGACATCATCGGGGGTTCCGGCAACGACACGATCGATCTGTTGTCCGGCAGCCTGACCCTGACCACTGACAAGGTCCAAGGCGGCGCTGGCGACGACACCATCACGCTGGCCGGCGCAGAAACCAATGGCGCCATAGAAGGCAATGAAGACGACGATCTGATTGTGCTGTTGAGCGGCACGGCAGGTTCTATCGCCGGTAATGATGGGCTCGACACGATCGTGGTGTCCGGGATGGCCAAGGTTCTGGGCGGTATCGACGGCGGCGGCGACGACGACACGATTATCCTAACCGCTGCCAGCCTGATCGGCGGCAACGTTTCGGGCGGCGACGGCAACGACCTGTTCGAGCTGCGCGGCGATATCGGGCTGGTTGGAGCGATTCAGGGCGGTGACGGCAACGACACGCTGGTCGTGTTCTCCGGCGC
>JGI12316J15310_10000040_pt73 | contig 68624 bp, 63 predicted proteins | sample MarCyaLeptolynsp_FD_15310 | JGI IMG/M metagenome (IMG submission 15310) | reverse complement strand
ATTGCAAATTAATAGGATTGATATTCCAATTGGATAAATCCAATTTTGGTTTTGTTTTAATGTTCCCATCCTTGCGCTTTCAGTTCAATTAATTGTTCACTACCAGAGGCTACCATTTGATTCCCAGATGCCAAATCTGTAACATGACCAATAATGGAAATGCCTTCCAATTCTTTTAATTTATTGTGGTGCTGAATATCAACAGTAAACAGCAATTCATAATCTTCACCTCCATTCAAGGCCGCAAGAATTGGATTTAAATTCATTTCCTCCGCCGCTGAAATAGTCATGGCATCTAATGGTATTTTATCTTCATATATCTGAACACCTACTCCTGAGGCTTTGGATAGATGCAATAATTCTGAAGATAAGCCATCAGAAATATCAATCATTGAAGAAGGAACAATATTTAACTCCTTGAGGGTCTCAATAATATCTTTCCTTGCTTCAGGCTTTAACTGTCTTTCTAGAATGTAATCTTTACCACTTAAATCTGGTTGAATCTTTTCATTTTCGGAAAAGACCCTTTTCTCTCTTTCCAATATCTGTAAACCCATAAATGCAGCACCTAAGTCACCACTCACACAGATCAGATCATTCTCCTTTGCTCCATCTCTTCTCACTATTGACTTTTGAGATACTTCACCAATTGCAGTAATATTAATATTAGTACCAGATAAAGAGGAAGTAGTATCCCCACCTATCAAATCCACTCCATAATATTTACAGGCCAAATGGATTCCTTCATATATTTCATCTATTGCTTCTACCGACATGCGATTTGACACAGCAAGAGAAATTAATATTTGTTTTGGAATTGCATTCATGGCATATATATCTGACAAATTCACAATTACGGATTTATATCCAAGATGCTTTAATGGAGTATATAATAAATCGAAATGCACTCCTTCTACCAACATATCTGCACTAACTACAGTTAAATCTTCGGTAGTCTTAATCACAGCAGCATCATCTCCTATTCCCAATAGGCTCTGTTCATGCTGCAATTCAACTTTTTCTTTGATCCTATCGATCAAACCAAATTCTCCCAATTGGTCAAGTGGTGTGGGCTCTTTCTCCATCTTATTATTTTAAGGATTCAAAGCTACCCAACTTTCTACTGTAAAGACCATGAACTTTACACAATGACAATTGTTATTTTGTCGTATAATAAATGTTATTTAGATTAAATCTAAATTAAGATAAGTAACTTTGCAGCCATAAAAATAAAGCAATGATAAAGGTTAATGACAGTGCGAAACATAAAATCATGAGCTTGTTGCTAGAGGAAGGTAAACCAAGCGATAGCTTTGTTAGAGTAGGCGTTAAAGGAGGTGGATGTTCAGGTCTTATGTACAATTTAGACTTTGATACAGAATTGCAAGATGATGATAAGATGATTGAAGATAATGAAGTACGTATTGTAGTAGATAAAAAGAGTGTACTTTATTTGGCCGGGACAGAGTTGGAATATTCCGATGGTTTGAATGGCAAGGGATTCAGTTTCAACAACCCAAACGCTTCAAGAACTTGTGGTTGTGGAGAAAGTTTTTCAATTTAAATCTGATTAAATGTCAAGCGAAGAAGAATTAATTGAAGAAATCACCTCGAGTGAATATAAATATGGCTTTGTTACAGACATTGAGTCTGACAAAGCACCCAAGGGATTAAATGAAGATATCATTCGTCTGATATCTGAGAAAAAGAATGAGCCTGAGTGGTTACTAGAATATCGATTAAATGCCTTTAAGGTTTGGGAAAAGATGGAAGAACCAGAATGGGCTCATCTTAAGTATGCGAAACCAAATTTTCAGGACATTCATTATTATGCTGCACCTAAGACCAAACCAGAATTGGAAAGTCTTGATGAAGTTGATCCTGAGCTATTGGCAACTTTTGACAAACTTGGCATTTCATTAGAGGAGCAAAAAAGACTATCAGGAGTTGCTGTTGATGTTGTTATGGATAGTGTTTCTGTTGCCACTTCCTTCAAAGAGAAGCTTGCAGAGTTGGGGATTATTTTTTGTTCCTTCAGTGAAGCAGTGCAGGAACATCCAGAATTGGTGAGGAAATATTTGGGAACAGTTGTTCCAACTACAGACAATTTCTATGCTGCCTTAAATTCTGCAGTATTTACGGATGGTTCGTTTTGTTACATTCCAAAAGGAACAAGATGTCCGATGGAGTTATCCACTTATTTTAGGATCAATGAAGCCAATACCGGCCAGTTTGAACGAACTCTAGTAGTGGCAGATGAGGGTAGTTATGTAAGTTATTTAGAAGGTTGTACCGCACCTATGCGTGATGAGAATCAATTGCATGCTGCAGTTGTGGAACTCATTGCCCTAGATGATGCAGAAATAAAATACTCTACCATCCAGAATTGGTATCCAGGTGATAAAGATGGTAATGGAGGTATATACAACTTCGTTACAAAAAGAGGATTGTGCCTAGAACGTTCTAAGATATCTTGGACACAGGTAGAAACAGGATCTGCTGTAACATGGAAGTATCCAGGATGTATATTAAAAGGAAATGATTCCATAGGCGAGTTTTATTCTGTTGCAGTAACAGCAAACCATCAACAAGCGGATACTGGAAGTAAGATGATACATGTTGGTAAGAATACCAAGAGTACCATTATTTCTAAAGGCATTTCCGCTGGTCATAGCAATAACTCATACCGTGGTCTGGTTCGAATAAACAAAACAGCAAGCAACTGTAGGAACTTTACCCAATGTGATTCCTTATTGATGGGTAATCAATGTGGCGCTCATACATTCCCATACATTGAAGTGAATAACCAATCATCAAAGGTCGAGCATGAAGCGACCACTTCTAAGATTGGAGAAGATCAAATATTTTATTGTAAGCAAAGAGGCATGGATGAGGAAACCGCGATCAATCTAATTGTTAACGGTTATTGTAAAGAGGTATTGAATCAATTACCAATGGAATTTGCTGTAGAGGCGCAAAAACTATTAGAAATCAGCCTAGAAGGCTCTGTGGGTTAAATTAAAGATAGAAAGAAAGCAATGATTAAAATTGAAAATTTACACGCTTCCATAGATGGGAACGAAATTTTAAAAGGATTAAATCTTGAAGTAAAAGCTGGAGAGGTACATGCAATTATGGGTCCGAATGGCTCAGGTAAAAGCACCCTAGCTAGTGTTCTTGCAGGAAGAGATGAGTATGAAGTCTCGGCTGGTAGTGTTGAGTTCATGAATGAAGATTTATTGGACATGGAAGCAGAAGAAAGAGCCAGAGCTGGAGTTTTCTTGGCATTTCAATATCCAGTCGAAATTCCTGGCGTTAGCAACATTAACTTCTTAAAAACTGCAATCAATGAAGCCAGAGAAAAAGCTGGTATAGATTCAATGACTGCTAAAGAGTTTATGGCCAAAGTAAAGACTGCATCTCAATTGGTAGAATTGGATGGAAAACTGGCAAATAGATCTGTTAATGAAGGTTTTTCGGGTGGAGAAAAGAAAAGAAATGAAATCTTTCAAATGGCCATGTTGGAACCAAAGCTATCAATACTTGATGAAACCGATTCCGGATTAGATATCGATGCACTTCGTATCGTAGCACATGGGGTAAATACTTTAAAGACGGAAGATAATGCTTCTATCGTAATCACTCACTACCAAAGGCTATTGGATTATATTGTTCCTGATTATGTACATGTATTGTACAATGGGAAAATTGTAAAGACTGGAGGAAAAGAACTTGCTCTAGAATTGGAAGAAAAAGGTTATGATTGGATTAAAAACGAAAGTCTAGCTGTAAACTAAAGAGTGAATGATTGCTACTGAAAAGATGACAATTAAAGAAGAGTTTCTAACTCATTTTAGCTTGCAAGATTATTCTTTCGATGTTGATTTCTCATTGCAAGCAAGAGAAAGTGCTTTAGATTCTTTGCAAAATCTAGAATTTCCTACTTCGAAAACAGAGTATTGGAAATATACGCGATTAAACAAATATTTAAAGAGCAAATACAAGATCCAATACCCAAATGAGGACTTAGAATTAGACTTAGCCGTTCCTTCTAAAAGATGTCTGGTTTTTGTAAATGGGTATTATGTTCCTGCTCTAAGTTGGGGAGAAGATATTAAGGGACTTCATTTAAGCTCTTTATCAGATGCGAAGAAATCAAGTAATGTATTGAATGAAAAATTTGACAGCTTAAGCAACAAGCGAGAGATTTTTTCTATGCTAAATACAGCTTACCATCAAGATGGAGCATTCCTGCATTTAGAGAAAAACACCATTTTGGAAGAAGAAATCCATTTGGTGTTTATCCATGGAAACGATGGTGTACTTTCCAATACGAGAAACTTTATTTATTTAGAGCAAGGAAGTCAGTGTAAGTTGGTTATCAAACAACTTAGTTTAGATGCTGCTCAATCTTTTAGCAATACCCTATCAGAGGTTTTTGTCGAGGAAAATGCCAATTTGGAGATTAATAAAATCCAAGACAGAGGAAATGCCAATTACCAGATAGATACGGAAGAAATCTCTCAAGATAAATCCAGTTTTTTCAAAATCAACACTTTTAGTTTAAGTGGAGGAATGGTGAGAAACAATTTGAATATTGACTTAAGAGGAGAAAGAACTGAAAGTTGGTTAAGTGGATTATATCCGCTAAATGGTAAACAACATGTTGACAACCACACCTTGGTAAACCATCGGGAACCAAATTGTGAATCCAACGAATTGTATAAAGGCATCTTAGATGAACAATCTACGGCTGTATTTAATGGCAAAGTACATGTTCATCAAAAAGCCCAAAAAACGAATGCATATCAGTCCAATGCAAATATTGTACTTACCGATGAAGCTTCTATCAACTCTAAACCCGAATTAGAAATTTATGCCGACGATGTGAAATGCAGTCATGGTTCCACCACAGGTCAGTTGGATGAGGAAGCAATTTTCTATCTTAGATCAAGAGGTTTATCGAAAAGAAGCGCTAGGGCAGTATTGGTAAATGCCTTTGCTTCAGATGTTATAGATCAAATTGGTGTTGAAACTGTAAAAGAAGAGATTACTGAATACATCAATCTAAATTATAGAGGCGCCTAATGATGGATGTCCAAGAAAAATTTGACGTCAATACCATACGAGAGGACTTCCCAATTCTTAAAAGAGAAGTAAATGGAAAACCATTGGTCTATTTAGACAATGGAGCTAGTTCTCAAAAACCGAAGATGGTAATCGATAGCATAAGCAACTATTACAATGAAATCAATAGTAATGTGCATCGAGGTGTTCATCATTTAAGCCAAAAGGCTACAGATGCTTTTGAGGAAAGCAGACTTGCTGTTAAAGATTTCATTGGTGCAAACACTACTGAAGAAGTAATATTTACTAGTGGAACCACTGAATCCATAAATATTATCGCTTCTTCTTTCGGAAAGAAGCATATTCAGGAAGGAGATGAAATATTAATTAGCACCATGGAGCATCATTCCAATATTGTTCCTTGGCAGTTGTTATGTGAAGAGAAAGGTGCAGTACTAAAAGTGATCCCTATAGATGATAAGGGTGAAATCATTTTGTCTCAATACGAATCACTATTAAGTGATAAAACTAAAATTGTTGCTGTTAGTCATATAAGCAATAGCTTAGGCACTATCAATCCCATTAAGGAAATGATTGATATTGCCCACGAAAAGAATATTCCAGTTCTGATTGATGGTGCGCAAGCTGTAGCACATCAAACAATTGATGTTAGAGAATTGGACTGCGATTTTTATGCATTCTCCCTACACAAAATGTTTGGCCCAACTGGTGTCGGAATTTTGTATGGCAAAAAGGAATTGTTGGACAGCTTACCTCCTTACCAAGGCGGTGGAGAAATGATTAAAACAGTAAGTTTTGAGAAAACCACTTTTAATGAGCTTCCGCATAAATTTGAAGCAGGCACTCCGAATATAGCAGACATAATTGCCACTAAATCGGCAATCGATTATCTGTTGCAATTAGACCGAAATGGCATGTTAAAGCATGAAGAGAAATTGCTTCATTATGCTACAGATAGATTAAAGGCAATTGAAGGTCTAAAAATCATTGGAGAGGCAACTCACAAAACTTCTGTAATATCTTTTACAGTAGAGGGAGTTCATCATTATGATATTGGAGTTATCCTTGATAAATTAGGAATTGCAGTAAGAACAGGACACCATTGTACACAACCATTGATGGAGCGTTATGGCATTAGTGGAACAGTTCGAGCTTCTTTTGCGTTTTACAATACCTTAGAAGAAGTTGATCAATTAATAGAAGCTTTAGAAAAGGCATTAAAGATGTTGAGGTAATGGGTATAAAAGAGAAACAAAATGAACTTATAGATGAGTTTGCCTTCTTGGAAGACTGGATGGATAAGTATGAACACATCATCGAATTGGGAAAAGAACTACCACTAATTTCATCGGAAAATAAAACCGAAGACAATCTAATAAAAGGCTGTCAATCAAGGGTCTGGTTAAATGCAAATCTAATAGCAGGTAAAGTTGTATTCACAGCAGATAGTGATGCCATAATTACCAAAGGATTAATTTCCATGATGATAAGAATACTTTCCAACGAAAGTCCTGAAGAAATTGCGAATTCCGACTTATTCTTTATCGACCAAATTGGTTTGAAAGAACACCTCTCTCCTACACGTTCCAATGGTTTATTGAGCATGGTAAAGCAAATGAAATTGTATGCCTTGGCGTTTCAATCTAATATGAGCAATGGATAAAAAAGACATTAAAGATATAAAGCCGAAAGATGCAGAATCACACATTATAGATGTATTAAAAACCATTTATGATCCTGAGATACCAGTGAATATTTATGATTTGGGTTTAATCTATGAAGTCAAGGTAAATGATGACTTTGAAGCCATAATAGAAATGACTTTAACTTCTCCCAATTGCCCAGTAGCTGAAAGCCTTCCTGCTGAAGTTGAGACTAAATCCGCTGGCTTATGGTCTGTCAAGTCTGCAAAGGTTGAAATTGTCTGGGATCCGCCATGGGACAAGGAAATGATGAGCGAAGAAGCTAAATATGAGTTAGGATTTATTTAACATGTCTGAGGAAATCATAAATAGAGTTAGCCGTAGTGGTATAATTACCTTAAACCTGGAAGATTTCTTTCCCGAAGGAGAACGCATTGTTTATGACATTAAAGACAATTTATGGCAAGGAATGGCCCTGAAAGAAAAAGATTTCAGAGAATTCGTTAAACATCATGATTGGACAACATACCAAGACAAATTTGTCAGCCTGCATTGTTCAATTGATGCAATCGTCCCAAATTGGGCCTATATGTTGTTGATCACTAAACTGCAACCTTATGCTAGAGAGATATTTGTAGGAGATGCTGACAAAATGGAGGAACAATTATTGGATAGAACACTCAATTCAATGGACTTTAGCGAATACCAAGATGCAAGGGTAGTTATTAAAGGATGTAGCAATAAATCAGTACCATTATCTGCTTATACCAAAATTACGGCGCAATTAATGCCATACGCTAAAGTGATTATGTATGGAGAGCCTTGCAGCACAGTACCACTCTGGAAAAAGCCAAAGAGTTAAACGCTTTTCTTTTCTGCCTGATCTTTGATTAATACATCCCCAAAGGCAACTTCTTCAGCTGCTAGACATAGAATGGTAGTTGGTAATTCCTTAATTCTTTCGTGAATTTGTGCATAGTATTTCGAAAACTCTTCTCCAGGTTTAGCCATACCCAAGAAGACTAAATCTGCTTCAGAAGATGTAGCTTGTAATATCTCATCAAATGACCGTCCATTGGAAGCTATAATATTTGTTTCTGCTTCTATTCGAATTTCATTTAATTTCTGATTTAAATTTTCATAAGCAGATTTCATAGCATTGTTATTTTCTACCACCATATTGATGTAAACTTTTGCCCTGCGCCAATCAATGCTTCTACTTAAAAGAAATGCCAAAATCATCATAAACCCTCCATTGCCTTTCAGTCCACCCCACCAAACATGAATTTTAAGTTTATCTCCAAAAACATCTTCTTTTTTAGCTCGATGAACGATCAATACATTCCGCTTCATCCAATAAAACTGCTGGATCATTTGACAGAAATCAATCTGAATATCTTCATGATCACTCTCACCCAATATTATGGTGTTCGGCTGTAAACCTTCTAAGCCATAAGCATTTACCAGATCAACCGTACCATCAAATCGATTTTTAGCGGTAAAAACTTTAACCAAGCCTTCCACTCCGCGTTTTGCCATGAAGTCTTTAATATGCTCCCGCATGCTCATTACCTGATCCGTGTTCACGCTACCTTCTGTCAATACCGAGGCTACCGTTAGTATTCCTTGACGGCTAGTAAAGTTGTTGGCAAATTCGATCAAGTGCCATCTCTTCGTTGGAGAACCAGCCAATACCATAGGGTTCGGCCTCCAATTTTTGGTATCCTTTTCTTCTCCCAAGGATAAAATGGCCTTGCGAATAATTGCCATTCTTACTCCTCTTCCTATGCTGCCAAATGAAGATTGAAGCTGCCTTCTTTTTAACCATATAAAAATCAAAGCAACAAATATGATAGCTACTAATGTTGCCAAGGAGTTGATTAGAAGCATTACAGCAAAACAGGATAATGCTCCCAAAAGTGAGAATATCCAATGTACTTTGAATGTAGGTCGAAATGATGGACTACCTAAAAATCTTTCGGTACCGGCTGCAATATTTAATACGCCGTAGGTAGTTAGAAAAAACATAGTAAGCACCGGAGCAATAAGATTCAAATTCCCATAATATACAGCAACAAGCACAATTGCTAAGGTTAATAGTGTACCATATCTTGGCGTATCATCAGCGCCAGCTCCTCTGCCAGTCCATTTAAGGAACTTGGGCAATATTTCATCCTTGGCCAAAGCTTGTAGAACTCTTGGTGCGCCTAAGATACTTCCAACAGCACTAGATAATGTTGCACCCCATACTCCTATTAAAATGGCGTCTCCCCAAAAGGAAATTTTTCGCATAATTAGAGGATCGGAAATTAGACTTTCGGTTGAAACTCTTAATGCCAATAATATGGGTAACGCCATGTAAATTAAATAACCAACTCCAACAGCTGCAAACGTTCCTTTCGGAATTGATTTCTTGGGATCTTTTAGATCTCCTGACATATTTACGCCTGCCATTATTCCCGTAACTGCTGGAAAAAACACTGCAAAAACTGTCCAAAAAGAAGGTGGGTCATTTACAATTGTACCCCAATTGGGAACATCAGGAGTATCGATTCCCTGCCCGAAGATCAAAGACAATAAAGAAAGCGCAATACCAACCATGATAATATATTGCGCACGAATTGCTGCCTTAGCCGAACCCAATGCCAATAAAGTAATTCCAATGGTTACACCAATTCCCAATAATTGCTCATTGACCTGAGGAAATACACGAACAACACTTTCAGCAAAACCGACCGTATATAAAGCAACCGAAAAGGCTTGAGCGAAGTAAAGAGAAATACCAATGGCTCCTCCAGATTCAATTCCCAGAGACCGACTAATCATGTAATACGCTCCACCAGTCTTTACATTCTGATCTGTGGCAATAGATGCAATAGATAAAGCAGTCAAAAAAGTAATGCTGGTGGCAAGAGTTACGATTAGTAGTGTACCAAATAAGCCAACATTAGCAAGTACCCACCCAAATCGCAGGTACATAATTACCCCTAATATGGTAAGTATGGAAGGAGTAAAAACTCCGCCAAAAGTATTGAGTCCCTTTGCTTTAATGATGCTTTGATATTAGGCCTGTTAAATCCATGTATGAGCGTGAAATTAATTATTTTATATAAAGGTCAAAATGAAGATTAGCGCTTAGTTTAAATTTCATTTAACAAAGTTTAAACCCTTGACATCAAGCAATATCTTAGATTTGGAATATAATCTATTACTATCATGAAAAAGTTAATCCTAACTATCATTGCTCTTGCATTAAGCCTTTGCAATTTCCTGGCACAAGACATGAATCTCTATAAGACCGAAGTTTCCATTGCAGACAGTTTATTTGAATTAGAGAATTATAAAGAAGCTTCTAAACACTATGTAAAAGCCTTTGAAAGTATTGATGGCAAAGCATATCCTCAAGATCGATATCAATTGGCAACTGCTTACACCTTGCAAAAAAATTATGATGATGCTCTATATCATTTACACTATTTAGCAGATAAATCTATTCAGTATTTGGATATTGAAGACATTAAAAGAGATAGTAATTTATTGGTATTACATACCGATGACCGATGGAAAACATTTGTTCAGAAATTGGATGATTACATTACTGATTTGCAAAAAGATTACAATTGGGATCTGGTGAAACTCCTGGATGAAATTTATGATAAAGACCAAGGTATTCGAAAGGAATTAAAAGTATTACAAAGTCAATATGCTTTTGATTCGGAACCCATGAAATTATTTCTAAAAAGGTGGAGACAAGTAGACAGCTTAAATGAAATCATGGTAACAAAAATATTGGATGAACATGGATGGCTTGGTAAAGAAATTGTAAGTCCCAGAGGTAACTCCGCATTATTTTTAGTGATACAACATGCACCCTTGGAAACTCAATTGAAATATTTACCCATGATGAGGGAAGCTGTAGAAAAAGGCAATGCCAATGCAAGTAGCCTAGCCTTATTGGAAGACAGAACGAATCTAAGACAAGGAAAGAAACAGATTTATGGAAGTCAAATAAGTACAGGCCCTGATGGAATGCAATACGTCATGCCTTTAGAAGATCCAATACATGTTAATGAGCGCAGAAAGTCTGTTGGTCTAGGGACATTAGAAGATTATGTTTCGAGATGGGGAATCAAATGGGACGCTGAAGAATACATCAAAAAGTTACCAGAATACGAAGCCTTGCAAAAACAGCAAAACCAACATTGATGTGAACAAAGATTATTACAACTTATAGAATACTCAATAATTTCTTCTATTTTAGGCCGACCAATTATTTAGTTTGAGACAACACATTTTCTTATTCATCCTCTTGGTGTTTTCATTCGCAATTCCAAGTGAAGCCCAATGGATTCTTGTCAACGATACTGGTGGAACTCCAAATAATTCTGCTGCTTTAGAAATAGCGTCAGAGAATAGAGGGATATTAATTCCAAGGATGAAAGCTGCACAAAGAATGGGTATTTCAAATCCTGCCGAAGGTCTGATGGTATATCAAACGAACGGCACTAAAGGCTTCTATTTTTATGATGGAACGGCATGGGACACTTTGGCTACAAGTGCTATTGTAAAAAACATCACGAATATTACAAACATCAACAACTCCAACATTGCAGTGATTAGAGATCTCAAAGCTAGTGGTGTAGATGGCGGATCTTTTGCCAGTGGAAGCTGGGTAACTCGAGATTTAAATGATCTCCAAGGAGATAGTAGCTTTATAAAAATTGATGGGGATTCTACCTTTACACTCGATTCAGGAATTTATGTTATTTCTGCAAGTGCTCCTGCTCGTAGAGTAGATGAACATCAAATAAGATTATACAATAAATCTACTAAATCCGTTGAGGCATTTGGAACAGCCATGTTAGCTGCTTCTGCCAGTCCGCCAAGTAGTCTGGTAACTGTAGTTAATGTTAGTCAATCCACCGAAGAGTTCGTCATTCAACATCGCTGTGAATCGGATAGAGCTACTGATGGATTGGGTTCAGGTGTTAGTTGGGGGAGCAATGTATATACACAAGTCAAGATAGAAAAACTCTAACTTTTCTACTTTTTCATTCAGTTCCCAAATTGATTATATTCGTTTGCATGAATACCAGGTTATTAATTCTTGCAGTAATTCTATGCTCTTTATTTGGATACCTAGAATGGGGAACTGACCAAAGCAATTTTCTCTTTCAAATGGAATGGGATTTATTCAAGAAGGGTTTTGATGATCCTTCTTCGGTAGTCCATCCATTTACCATAGTTCCATTATTAGGTCAAATCTTTTTACTGATTAGTTTATTTCTAAGGAAACCAAACAAAGTATTAATTGTAATGGGTATAGGCAGTTTGGGCTTATTGCTTGGTCTATTATCAATTATTGGTCTTATCGGTTCAAACTGGAAGATATTTGTTTCCAGTTTGCCATTTCTAATATTCTCCTATTTACTAATTAGAAAAAGTTTCAGAAGAAACAATTAACCACTTAATCATCAAACTCTAGGCTCCCAGAACCTGTATCTGTACTAAAGGTTCCATTAAAATCCCAATTGCAAAATTCTATCTTTGCTTTTGTAGACGAAATAGGAGTTAAATACAATATATTCCCACTGCTAGGAGTCATATTTTGAATGCGATCGTTATAGGTTACATTCGCATCACTAAAGCTACTACCAGTAACAAAAGTTCTACTTTGTGTAGGGAAATTTTGGAGTGGTAAAAACACAGTAAGTTCCTCTCCTGAGGTAAACCTAAAAAATAATTGCATCCGACTTCCAATAATCACTTCTGTAGAGCTATTCAATGTTTTTGTTGAAGTAGATAGCCATTGAATCTTATCGCTCTGTAAGCTGGAAGCACAAGGTGGAGTCAAGTTCGTACATGGTGGACATGTTCCTCCACAATCCGTTGAGAATTCTCCACTAGCAGGATCAAATACACCATTGAAACAATGCGATATATCTGCATAACCACCAGGAGCATCAATCGTTTTGGAGCATTCTCTCAATTCAATAATCTGAGTACCACTAGTTGAATAATTCCCACTTGGTATTTGTGAAGAAATTAAATTTCCTGCATTATCATATATCAAAGTCAATTGACCAACATCTTTAGTTACACATTCCCCTGGGAAAAGTGTATCCGTATTCTGATTGGTATTGTTCCAACCAAAAGTTACTCTTTGATTTGTGGTTGTATTGCATATTTTCAATTTCGCCATACAATCCACATTTTGGGGTATTACCGGATTTTGAGGATTATTTACTCCTGGAACATTGGTAGTAGGTGCTGCATCATCACCATCATCATTACTACAGCTAAAAGCTAATAGTAGACTTAAACTTGCGATTAGTATTTTTTTCATACCGCAAATTAAACCATTTAGAATTAATAATTTAATTCAAGTAGAATATAGATTTGAAGAAAGAAAAACTATCTATCCTCCGAAGTCATCGAAGCTAACTTGCTCCTCAGGAATTCCCCAGTCATCGCACATTTTTAGTACCGCCTGGTTCATTAATGGTGGGCCACAGAAATAAAATTCAATTTCTTCAGGCTCTTCATGTTTGCTTAAATATTGATCGATCACAGATTGATGCACAAAGCCTACAAAGCCATCGCCTTCATCTTGCATATTATTCATGACCTTCCAATTGTCTTCTTCTAAAGGCTCTGAAAGAACCATATAAAACTTAAAGTTTGGAAAATCCTTTTCCAGTTTGCGGAAATGATCGATGTAGAATAATTCTCGCTTAGAACGACCCCCATACCAATAAGTAACTTTTCTTCCAGTTTTAAGGGTTCTAAACAAATGGTACAAGTGTGAACGCATTGGAGCCATTCCTGCACCACCACCAATATATAACATCTCTTTATTGGTATCCTTGATAAAGAACTCGCCATATGGACCAGAAACTGTAACTGTCTCCCCTTCTTTCTTCGCAAAAATATATGAAGAAGCAATCCCTGGATTTACATTCATCCATGCGTTTTTATCTCTGTCCCAAGGAGGAGTAGCAATACGGACATTCAACATTATTCTTCTTCCTTCTGCAGGGTAAGAGGCCATAGAATATGCTCGCTCAACAGGCTCATCATTTTTCATCTGCAATGGCCATAAATTAAATTTATCCCATTCCATCTTGAATTTATCTTCTTCTCCTGGATGTTCTTCAGGATGAGCGGTGATGTCTATATCCTTATAATCAACTACACATTTAGGAATCTCAATTTGGATATAACCTCCTGCTTTATAATCCATGTCTTCAGGTAATTCCACGATAAATTCCTTGATAAATGAAGCCACATTATAATTAGATACCACTTTTGCTTCCCATTTCTTAATTCCAAAAACTTCTTCTGGAACTTCGATATCCATGTCTTCCTTAACTTTCACCTGGCAACCTAATCTCCAACCTTGTTCAATTTCCTTTCGAGAGAAATGTGGCTCTTCCGTTGGTAGTATACTTCCCCCACCACTGTTTACTATACACCTGCATTGAATACAAGTACCTCCACCACCACATGCTGAAGGAAGGAATATTTTCTCATTACCCAGGGTTGTTAGTAGCGTATTTCCACCAGTTACTTCTACTTCTTTTTCACCGTTGATGTTAAGTTTAACTGGACCTGAATTGGTAAGTTTAGCTTTAGCCCACAATAAAATGGTTACCAATAATAAAATCAATAAGAGACCAACTACAATTGCTGCTCCTACTGTTACTGTATTTAATGCTAATATCATTTAATGCAATTTTATATTTCAATTACAATTCGATTCCCATAAAGCTCATAAAGGCTATACCCATCAAGCCAGTTAGGATAAATGTAATTCCTAAACCTCTTAATGGAGCAGGAACATTGGAATAACGTATTTTTTCTCGAATGGCTGCGATTGCAACTATAGCCAAGAACCAACCGACTCCAGATCCTAACCCAAAGACTGTAGCTTCAGAAATATTGGCATACTGTCTCTCCTGCATAAATAAGGAACCTCCTAAAATCGAACAGTTCACTGCAATCAATGGAAGAAAGATCCCAAGAGCACCATATAATGCTGGCGCAAACTTCTCAACTGCCATTTCAACCAATTGAACCATAGATGCAATTACTGCAATAAACATGATAAAACTTAAAAAGCTTAGGTCAACATCAGCAAACTCAGCTCCCAACCAAACCAATGCTCCTTCCTTTAATACATAATTCTCTAATAGGTAATTCACAGGAACAGTGACGCCTAATACAAAAATTACAGCTAGTCCAAGACCTACTCCGGTTTTCACCGTTTTAGATACTGCCAAATAGGAGCACATGCCTAAGAAATAGGCAAAAATCATATTGTCTATAAAGATAGATCGGACGAAAATGTTAAAATATTCCATGGGTCTTTATATTATGCTTCTTCAATCAATTTAGGATTCTTACTTCTCTGGATCCAGATGATAATACCAACTGTAATCAAAGCCATTGGAGGCAAAATCATCAATCCATTATTGGTGTATCCCCAATCGTAAAATACATCTGGGATCACTTGAAATCCCCACAATTTACCTGAACCAAACAACTCTCTAACGACAGCAACTGCAATTAAAATCCATCCATATCCAGCTGCATTTCCAATAGCATCTAAGAAAGAAGGCCACCCTTTATTTCCTAGTGCAAATGCCTCTAATCTTCCCATGATAATGCAATTGGTAATGATCAGACCCACAAACACAGAAAGTTGTTTACTTACATCATATACAAATGCTTTTAATACTTGATCTACTAAAATTACTAATGCAGCAACTATCACTAATTGCACGATGATTCTAACTCTAGAAGGAATTAAATTTCTCATCCAGGAAACCAATAAACTAGCACCTACCATTACAAATACAACAGATAGCGCCATTACAAAGGCTTGCTTTACTTGAACTGTAATTGCCAATGCAGAACAAATTCCAAGTACTTGAATGGTAATCGGATTATCGTCATTCAATGGGTCCGTAATCAAACGCTTATTCTTCGCAGAGAACAAGGGTTCTTTTGGCTCTTTTTCTTTAACTGCAACATTAGTTGCTTCTGCGGTCTCACTCATAATTAGTTATTTATAGTGATGCTTGGTTATTATTTTGTTTGAAGTATGGCACGTAAAGCCCCAATGTTCTTTCAATCATTTCTCCTACTCCTCTAGAAGTAATTGTTCCACCTGAAATACCATCTACTGCATGTTTATTTCCACTCACATCTGTACCTCCCTTCACTACTTCAACAGAAACAAACTCTCCTTGTTCATTAAAAATCATCTTACCAATAAATCGTTCTTGGAACCAGCTTTCTTTGATTTCTGCACCTAAACCTGGAGTTTCGGTTTTATGATCGAAAGTAGAACCATAAACGGTATTTAAATCTCCATCAAAAGCAATGTAACCCCAAATTGGGCCCCAAAGACCATTACCAGCTAATGGTATGATATACTTTCTATTTCCATTATCTTCAAATACAAATAATGGATAATGTCTTTTATCCTCATCTAAAGTTTTAAACTCCTTAACCACATCGATATCAAATGCGGTAATCCCTTCCGACTGCATCTCCTTTCCTTCGGAATTCAATAATTTCTGATCTATTATATATTGATCAAATTTTTCTTTTGCATTTAAAGGAGTCGCTTCGATCTTAACTGAAGCAAGAATATTTTGCATCTTTTCCAATCGAATATTTTCCTTCTGCATTGGCTTTAAACTTTCAGCAGCGAATGCCAATACTGCAGCTACAACTACTACAAGAATTGCCGAAAATGCAAATGTGTATGAATTCTTATTTACATCCATAATATTAGTTTTAAGCAGCTACAGCAGCTAATCGTTTCTTTCTTCTTTTAATATTTGCCTGAATCACATAATGATCAATCAATGGAGCCATTACATTCATAAACAAAATTGCTAGCATTACGCCTTCTGGATATGCAGGATTAAATACCCTTATCATTATTGCTAAAAATCCAATAAGAAAGCCATAAATGTATTTACCAGTAGAGGTTTGTGAAGCAGTAACAGGATCAGTTGCCATAAAGACTATACCAAAAGCGAATCCTCCAAACACCAATTGTTCATGAGCAGGAACTAACATAAATTCATTGGCTCCCCATAAATTAAACAACAATGCCATTACATATCCACCTAGAACTCCAGAAAGCATAATCTTCCAACTACCTATTCCTGTTGCAATCAATAAAATTGCTCCTAGTAAGATTGCCAAAGTTGATGTTTCACCAATTGAACCAGGTATAAGTCCAAGAAATCCGCTCATGAAAGAATCCTGATAAACTGCGCCAGCAGCATCAATAAATCCTGAAGACTTTTCTGTTGCTTGTGCCAACAATGTAGCACCTGTTGATCCGTCTGCATAGTTCATTGTCTCATCAGTCATTCCTCCTATCCAGACCTTATCACCTGACATCCAGGTGGGGTAGGCAAAAAACAAAAATGCTCTGGCAGTTAATGCCACATTAAGTACATTCATTCCGGTTCCACCAAATACTTCTTTGCCGATTACAACTGCAAAAATTGTTGCAACTGCTACCATCCAAAGCGGAATTTCAACCGGTAAACAAAGTGGAATTAACATTCCAGAAACCAAGAAACCTTCATTGATTTGGTGTTTCTTAATAATACAGAAGATAAATTCAACCCCTAGTCCAACTCCATAAGAAACAACAACTATAGGAAGAACCTTTATGAGTCCGTATAGAAACTGATCCCACAATCCTACCGTTTCTCCCAATGCTAAATAATGCTGATAACCTGTATTCCACATGCCGAATAACAAAGCGGGCACCATGGCTAAAACAACCATGATCATTGTTCTCTTTAAATCGATTCCGTCTCGAATATGAGAGCCAGAATGTGAAGTATGACCTGGTACAAATAAAAAGGTAGCAAAACCATCATAGACAGGATGGAACTTTTCTAACTTCCCTCCTTTCTCGAAGTTTGGTCTAATTTTCTCTAATAAGTTATGTAATGGATTACTCATCAATAGAACTTTAAATTAACTCATTTCAATTCTCAACTTGTCCAATCCTTCTCTTACGATAGATTGCACTGGAATTTTTGAAGTACAAACTGTTTCACACAATGCGAAATCTTCTGGAGCGATCTCATATATTCCTAAAGACTCCATCATTTCAATATCATTCACCATTATGGATTTAATCAATTGCACAGGATAAATATCAAATGGAAAAACTTTTTCATACTCCTCTGTTACAACAAATGCTCTCTCTTCACCATTCATTTCAGCATTTAGATCATACTTCTTGTTAGGCATCATCCAGGAAACAAGAGATCTTGAAATACTAAATTTATCTGGATTAGGCATAATCCATCCGAACATTCTTGGCTCTCCTCCTTCGGGAATCACGGTCAATTGGTAATCATAAAACCCAAGATATCCTTTACTATCTATTTTGGTTCCAGTCAACACATTGCCACTGATATATCTATTATTTCCCTCTTCAACCAAATCCTTTAAAAGGCTTTCAGTACCAGCACCTAAAATTGTCCTAAAGTATTTAGGCGTTTTTACTCTTGAACCACAAATACCGATAACTCTTGATGCATCAAATTTTCCCTCTGAAAATAATTTTCCAACGCTCATTACATCTTGTGGTTTCAATGTCCACACAACCTCACCTTTATTGATGGGCAGTATATGATGGATTTGTACACCAACATTACCCGCAGGATGAGGACCTGACACTTGGTGTAGGTTTAATCCTTTTGCATTGGTAAAAACTTCATCCGCCTTATCTTTTGCATTTACAGACAAGTGAACACCACCTTCAGATAACTTTTGCAATGCATCTATACCTTTCTGAAACTCCTCTTCTCTACCGTGTAATATAAAATCATTGTCTGGTGCCAATGGTGCAGAGTCAAATGCAGAAATAAATATTGCTTTTGGATTATCAAATGGGTTAGCAATTACATCGTATGGCCTTTGCTTTACAAATGGCCATAACCCACTCTCGCACAACTTATTTATAATCTCCTCTCTACTAAGAGATTGAGCGTCGACCACCTTAAAATCCTCATACTTAGTTTCCTTATCTGCTAAAACAATAACTTCTAAAATTCTTCTTTTCTCGCCTCTTTTAATTTCAGCAACTTCACCGCTTACTGGTGAACAGAATTTAATTTTCTCATTGTTTTTATCGAAGAAAAGAGGTGTACCAGCCTTTACTTCATGTCCAACTTTTACAGACATTTTTGGAACCAAACCAGGAAAGTCGGTTGGTTTTATTGCGATAGTATCTGGTTTTGGTGCATCAGTTAAAATCTTTTCAGCTTCTCCGACAAGCTTTATATCAGCTCCTCGTTTGATTTTTAGCACTTTTGACATCTTTGATAATCAGTTCAAATTTGGCTGCAAAAATAATATTTCTGTCATTCTTCACCTCTAATTTTTTGAATAAATTTAAAGCTTACCTTAAGTCGTTGTTAAGTCTACATTTAGCTAATTTTCTATCGCTAATATTTAACCCAATATTATTGTCCCTTTCTATATTTTTACGCCTTAAAGAGAAATTTTGAAATTGAAGATTAATCAAATCGTATTATTCGTTGTATTTGTCGCAATTGGTTTTTGTTCTTGCAAAGCCAAACAAATTGTTACTGAAGGTAGTTCCAAGCCATCAGCTGATGATTCAGATTATTATGTAAAACGTGAAGATAGAATTAAAGAAATACAGGCCGAAATTGATGAGGATATTGAAAAGGAAGATCTCGTGTTGCGAGATCGTATCTATAAAGATGGAATCCAATCTGTATTGTTATACCTTGAAGGAGATCAACTAAGCTATCCAGTGATTTATTTGGGAAGTAATGCTCAGCTTGAGTTACATTTCGATGATTTAAATGGAGATTTAAAAACCTACAATTTTGAATTTATCCATTGTGATGCGAATTGGGAGCCATCAAGATTATTGCGCCAAGAATATCTAGGTGGTTTTTTTAATGGCTTCATTGAAGAATTTGAATATTCCTTCAATACTAAGTTTCCTTACATTCACTATAGTTTGAAATTCCCAAATGAAGAATTTCAATTCAAAAAATCTGGAAATTATGTAATCAAAGTTTACGACAATAATGATCCAAATGATGTCGTACTAACAAGAAGATTCTTTGTCGTTGACCAGAGAATAACCATTAAGGCTAATATCCATCTGGCAACATTGGCAAGACATATGGATTATAAACAAGAGTTAGACTTCAGTATTCTACTTAACAATTATGAAGTGCAGGATCCCTACTCAAATCTCAAGGTCATATTGATGCAAAACAGAAGAACCGATAATACAATAACGCAATTAAAACCCCTATTTATTAGCAGCAATGAATTATCCTACAATTATGAGGAAGAAAATTTATTTGATGGCGGCAATGAATACAGATTCTTTGATGCCAAAGATTTTAGATATCAATCCCTGAATGTAGATGGTTTGCAATTAATGAATGGCAAATGGAATCTGTTTGTTATACCGGAAGAGCCGAGATCTTTTAGAAGATATTATTATCAGGATGATTTAAATGGAAGGCGTTTGATCAAAAGAAATGAGAGTAATGATGTTCATAGAGAATCAGATTATATGATTACACATTTTACCCTCAATAGGGAAAGCGAATTGCCAAATGGAGATGTATATGTATTTGGAGCCTTAAGTGATTGGCAATTTGATGATAAGTTTAAAATGAAATACGACGAGGCCAAAAGTGCTTATGGATTGAAAGTTTTGCTGAAACAAGGATATTATAATTACAGTTATGCTTTTCTACCAAATGGATCAATAAAAGGAGATATTGCCATGATAGAAGGCACGCATTCAGCTACAGAGAATGATTACTATTTCTTTGTCTACCATCGTAAAATTGGTGAAGTCTATGACAGATTGATTGGTTTTGACGTTAAAAATACCCTAAGGAGGTAAAACTCAATTGTAAAATTGACTAATATTGTTTTATGCCCACTAGCGTAACACATGATATCTTGGTAAAAGCAGTTCCTTCATATGAAGAACATAATTCTGCTCCATTAAATCAAGAATTCATCTTTCGCTATTTTATCGAGATTCACAATAATGCTAATCATGCTGTCCAACTGCTAAGCAGACATTGGTACATATTTGACTCCAATGGTCAATATTCTGAGGTTAAAGGAGAAGGAGTTATTGGACAGCAACCAATTATTGAAGCAGGAGCCTCTCATCAATATGTTTCTTATTGCACCCTCAAATCGGACATTGGCTTAATGTGGGGCACCTATTTAATGAAGAAGATCAAAAATGGAAAAATGTTTGAAGTTAAGATTCCAGAATTTCAAATGATTGCCCCTTCAAGATTAAATTAGAAAGCTTAATTCAAAAGCTATAGACGAATTTAGCGATAAGAATTTACAATACATATCAGTTTGTTTACAATACAGATTAAGAAATTTTTTAGGGTAGAATCCATCCCAATATTTCTATTTCTTATTTATTTCTTCCTTTTTTATGGCAAGGTATTTTTCAATGCAAACGACCATTTATTTAGTCCTGAAGGCGATGGTCTAAAAAATTATTACACCTATGCCTATTATGTCAAAAACAATAAATCGGCTAGTAATTTTGAAGGATTCAACTATCCTTACGGTGAAAATATCCTTTATACGGATAGTCATCCAATATTGATTTTTTTCCTTAAACCAATAGCAAGTGTATTCCCGTTTATCAACGATTACCTTATAGGTATATTAAACAGTATAATGCTTTTCTCCATTATTCTGTCATTTTATATTTTATATAAGCTACTACTTCGCTTCGGTATTTCTAAATATTTGGCTGCTATTGGAAGTTTAGGAATTAGTGTACTATCTCCCCAGCTTTTTCGATTACTTGGTCACTTTTCGTTGACATATAGTTTTGTAATTCCGCTAGGTATTTACCTAATAATGTGCTACTTGCAAAATAATCAACGGAAGAAATATTGGTCTTTATTGGGTCTGCTCTGCTTGGGTTCTTATTTTATCCATGTATACCTTGGAATGATATACACCGCATTCATTCTGTCTTTTGCTTTAGTTCATATAATCTTTGCTTGGCTGAATAATGATTCTAAAAAGCCGGCAATAGGTCTAATAAGCAGTGGCTTATTCGCAATGGTTCTGTTCGTTTTATTCAATAAGGTCATTGAAAACCATAGTAATCGAAGTACCAATCCATATGGATTCTTTGAATATTATGCAGACTTTGACACAGTATTTTTACCAAATAGTGGTCCTTTAAAAGATATCATTTTTTCTATTTTACCTCCTTTTACCCAAACCTGGGAAGGAATGGCATATATAGGAATAGGAACAATTATTTTATTGCCGTTCTTGCTTGTTAAGGTGTGGAGTATAATTCGAATAAATAAACTTAAGTCAAATACTTCTAACGCTTTAGTTATTCAATTATTAATTTCAAGCACACTACTTTTGATATTCTCATTTGGTATTCCATTTAGATTTGGATTGGAAGGATTACTGGAAAGCTTTTCCTTCTTAAAACAATTCCGTTCGATAGGAAGATTTGCTTGGCCATTTTATTTCTGCATTAATTTTTTAGCGATTTTTTTGATACAAGGTTGGACTAAAAGAATTGCAGGTTCTAAAAAAATTATTTTTCAATCGTTGTTGCCTTTAATTATGGTTTTCGAAGGATTGTCATACAATCAAGTCTTGAAAGAAGCAATGCAAAAAACACCAAATCACTTCAAAGCTGCCAACAAATTGATTGATCTGGAAAACATTAAACAAGATATTGATTTATCTTCTTATCAAGCTTTAATTCCTTTACCATTCTTTTGTACAGGAAGCGAGAATCACAACAAAGAAGGCAGCCGCGATAGCAAACTCTATGCATATTTATTTTCGTTTGAAACTGGGATACCTATACTGAGTGTTCAAAGCAGTCGAACATCAATTAAAGAAAGTAGAAACATTATACAAGTCTTAGCTCCAAAACAATACGAAAAATATATCGTTCAGGATATTAAAGAGAAAATGCCATTTCTGATATTGAGGACCAAAGATCCATTGACAAAGTACGAAAGTGAATTAATGGATAGAGCAGATCTAATTTATGAAGGAAATCAATTAACACTTTATGCTATTACACATCAAAAGTTGTTAGATAGTGAATCGGATATAGAAAACATACCAACTCAAGCAAGGTATTTATACCAATCGGATTACAGGAGTATGGATAGTACATCCTATTTTTATTACGATTCCTTTGAGGGTCAAGAAAACTCAAATGCATTTAGAGGAACAAGTGCAAAATCAATTGATAAACAAAAATTTAATTGGTTAGCTAGTATTCCAACTAATAGTCTAACGATTAAGTCAAACTATATCGCCTCGATTTGGTTAAGCCGAAATTCAGACAACTGTGGCCAAGATGATCTTAATCATCTCCAATTCGTAGTGAGGGAATTAAAAGGTCAAGAAATTCGAAAAGAAACCAAGGTAGAAGCCATGAGTAGTCCACTAATTATAGAAGATTGGACGTTAGTTGAACTAGATTTTCAAGCCCTTGAAAGCAATAATCAATTAGAATTCTCATTAATTGGGAATAACCCAAGCCAGAAAATCACATTTGCAGATGATCTGATGATACGTGAAGCAGATGTCAATTTTTATAAATTCCACGATTCAAATGACTCTTCTCATTACATAAAGAACAATCATTTGATAAGACTTAGAAAGAATTAATCAATTTCTCAACTATCTCTGGATTTAATAAGGTAGAAGTATCTCCCAAATTTGATATGTCTTTTGCTGCAATTTTTCGCAGTATCCTTCTCATTATTTTACCAGAGCGTGTTTTTGGCAAACCTGGAACAAATTGAATAATATCTGGCTTGGCAATTGGACCAATGCTCTTGCTAACTAGTTCTTTAATTTCCTGTGTTAATTCATCACTAGCATCTACATTATCATGAAGTATTACAAAAGCATGTAAAGCATTTCCCTTGATTTCATGAGGAAATCCTACAATTGCAGTTTCTACGACTGCTTGATGTTCATCAATGGCATCTTCAATTGGTGCAGTCCCCAAATTGTGCCCAGATACAATCACTACATCGTCGACTCTACCCGTAATTCGATAAAAACCATTTTCATCTCTTAAAGCACCATCCCCAGGGAAATACATGTTTTTAAAGGTTGAGAAGTAAACATCTTTGTAGCGATTATGGTCACCATATATGGTTCTTGCCATATGCGGCCAAGGATGTTTAATGGCCAGTCTACCTTCTGCCTTTGTTTCCAATATTTCATTGCCATCTTCATCCATTAATGTTGGTTGAACACCAGGTAAAGGCAAGGTAGCATAAGTCGGTTTTTCATCTGTTATTCCAGCCAAAGTCGATATCATTATACCACCCGTTTCAGTTTGCCACCAAGTATCCACAATTGGACAATTTTGTTTACCAATTTCATGATGATACCATTGCCATGCTTCTTCATTAATTGGTTCCCCTACAGTTCCCAATACCTTTAAAGAACTCAAGTCACTTCGATGAACAACTTCAATAGGAAATTTCTGAAGCGCTCTAATCGCTGTTGGTGCCGTATAGAATTGATTGACTTTATATTTCTCTACTATTTGCCAGAATCTACCAGCGTCTGGAAAAGTTGGAACCCCTTCAAACATGATGGTAGTAGCACCTGCAGCTAAAGGTCCATATATAATATATGAATGCCCTGTAATCCATCCAATATCCGCGGTACACCAATAAATATCGCCTTCCTGATATTGAAAAACGTTGGCAAAAGTATAGGTAGCTCCGACCATATAACCTCCACAATGGTGCACCATCCCTTTAGGTTTTCCAGTTGAACCTGAAGTATAAAGTATAAATAAAGGGTCTTCTGCCTCCATGACTTCCGCTTCGTTCTTCTCTTCCACTTTTCTTAATTCATCATTCCAAAATACATCTCTACCTTCCTGCATGGAGGTTTTATTTTCGGTTCTTTCAAAAACAATCGTTTTTTCGATGGAAGTTGAGTTTTCTATCGCTTCATCACATATAGCTTTCAGATTGATAATCTTCTCTCCACGATACATCTCGTTAGAAGTAATTAATAGCTTACACTTAGAATCTTCTATTCTATTTGCAATTGCTTTCGCAGAAAATCCAGCAAAAACAATGGAATGAACCGCACCAACTCTAGCGCATGCCAATTGCGCAATTGCCAATTCTGGTATCATTGGCATGTATATACAGATTCGATCCCCCTTTTTTATTCCATTATTCTTCAACACATTAGAAAACTTACATACCTCAGCATGTAATTCGTTATAAGAAATTTCTCTGTGATTTTCATTCGGATCATTAGGTTCCCAAATAATAGCCGTCTGATCTCCTTTCTTCTCCAAATGTCTATCTAAACAATTCTCCGTAATATTTAATTGAGCTCCATTAAACCAAGAAAATTTTGCTTCTTCCCAGTCATATTCTAATACCTTATCCCATTTCTTTTTCCAATGAAAATGGGAAGCAATATCTTCCCAGAATTCTTCTGTTGAATTGACGCTTTTATCATAAGCGTTTTGATACGCTTCTTTCGAACTAATTTGAATGTCCTTTAAATTCATAATCTAATTTCTATACTGTAAATATAATGGTGATTATTATGCTTACAATAACTTCCATTGGATACATTACATTATCTTAGTGTTATGGCTGAACCACTCAAAAACATCTATTCGGAATCGTTTATCGATAACTTCCTAAACTCTTGGAAGAAGTTTGATTCAACTCTAGATATAATAAAATTTAAGTCGGTAGTATTCTCTAATGATTGGGAAAGTTTAGAATTAAAAGAAAGAATGAGTCGAATTGTAGAAGGCATGGAGTGTCTTTTACCCGATGATTTTTCAAAGGCAAGTCCAATCCTTCTTCGGTTGGTTCGACAAATCAAACTGGATGGAGCCAAAGAGAATTCATTCGAATATATGTTTATTCCAGAATATGTAGAAAAGCATGGCTTAGACTTTTTCGATCTTGCCATGAATTCTTTTGAATTCATAACCCAATTCACTTCATGTGAATTCGCCATTCGACCTTATATAATTAAATATCCTGAAAAAAGCATGCAGCAAATGTTGTTATGGAGTAAACATTCCCATCCCAATGTTCGCCGATTTTCCTCAGAAGGATGCAGACCTCGACTTCCTTGGGCCATGGCATTACCAGCTTTCAAAAAAGACCCAAGCAGGATCTTAAGTATGCTTGAAAACTTGAAATCAGATTCATCCCTATTTGTTAGAAAAAGTGTTGCCAATAATCTAAACGATATCTCGAAAGACAATCCGGAAACTCTAATTCAAATTGCTTATCAGTGGTATGGAAATCATACAGATACCAATTGGATCATTAAGCATGCTTGTAGAACACTCTTAAAAGCTGGCAATCCAGAAATAATGAAACTTTTTGGATACGCAAATATTAAAGACCTAAAGGTTCATAAGTTCGTTCTCAAAAATTCCAAAGTAATAATGGGTGAAAATCTAGAATTTGAGTTCGAAATCGAAAATACATCTAAATCTAATGCTTTATTAAGACTGGAGTATGGTATGCATTTTCTAAAAAAGAATGGCAGTCGAAATCTAAAGGTATTTAAGATTAGCGAAAGAGAGTTAGATAAAAATCAGAGAATCAAAATCCAAAAAAACCACCCTTTTAAGTGGATAAGCACAAGAGTATATTATGAAGGCATCCACCAGATCAGCTTAATAATAAATGGTATCACAATAGGAACTAAAGAATTTAAACTCGAACTTTAGTTTAGTCTCCAAAAATGCTTCAAACTTTTTACCATCAAAGGAAATTACAGACCGATCGTCCAAGTTTGCTATAAAAAAATTCTACATTTTGATTATATTTAGCTTTATGGAATTTGATTCATCACTATTTACCTCTGAAGTAATTTGGTTTATTCTTGGAGTAGCTTTAATGCTTCTAGAATTAGTTGCTCCTGGATTAATATTAATATTCTTTGGAATTGGAGCTTGGATTACATCTGCAACAGTTTTAATTCTAGATATTGGTTTGAATGCCCAACTTTTAGTTTTTGCCATTTCTTCAATAACGAGCTTGTTATCCTTAAGACAAAGCATCAAGAAAAGATACATGGATGTTTCTCAGGAAGGAGATGATAAATTGGATCATGAATTTATTGGAGGAAAAGCAGTTACCCTAACTCCTATTCAAAATGATAGAGATGGCAAAGTAGAATACAACGGCAGTCAATGGGAAGCCATTTCAGAATTCCAAATTAAAGCCAATGAGACAGTTCGCATCATTGGCATGAAAAGCATCAAATTAATTGTAGAACCTTTTAATAAATAATATATATATGTCTTCGATAACTCCAGGTACAATCATTTTTATAGCCTTTTTAATATTGGCATTTTTTCTATTTATCTCCACCATCAAGATTGTCCCGCAACGTTCTGCCTATATCGTAGAAAGATTTGGTAAGTATCGAACCACTTTACTTGCCGGTTTTCACATTATCATTCCATTTGTTGACAAGGTCGCGTACAAGCATACATTAAAGGAACAGGTAATTGATGTTTCAGCACAAACCTGTATTACCAGAGACAATATATCTGTTGAAGTAGATGGGGTGCTTTATTTGAAAGTGATGGATGCTAAAAAAGCTTCCTATGGTGTTGACAACTATCCCTTCGCTTCTATTCAATTGGCCCAAACGACCATGAGAAGTATCATCGGTAAATTGGAATTAGACAAGACTTTTGAGGAAAGGGATCAGATTAATTCAATCATCGTGGAAGCTGTTGATAAAGCAAGTGACCCATGGGGAGTCAAGGTAAGCAGATATGAGGTAAAAAACATTACACCTCCGCAAAGTATAAAGGATGCTATGGAGAAACAAATGAGAGCAGAAAGGGAAAAGAGAGCAATAATTGCTACTTCTGAAGGGGAAAGACAAGCAGTGGTTAATCGAGCTGAAGGTGATAGACAAGAATTGATAGCAAAATCCGAAGGAGAAAAACAAAAAAGAATCAATGAAGCTGAAGGTGAAGCGGCTGAAATCTTAAGTGTTGCTAGTGCTACTGCAGAAGGAATCAGACAAATAGCTCAAGCCATCCAAGAAAAAGGTGGTTACGAAGCTGTAAATCTTCGCGTTGCAGAGCGATATATTGAACAATTTGGAAATCTAGCCAAAGAGGGCAATACATTGATATTACCATCTGATTTGACAGATGTATCAAGTTTAGTAGCTACTGCTACATCCGTAATCAAGCAACAAAACAAGTCCTAAAAATTATGAGTAGCGGTATGCGTGCATTGGCATTTTTTAGTGCCATGTTAATCACTTTTGGGGTCACCAGCTTAGATTTCGAAAATCCAGATTTTGAATTCAATCAAAATGCTTACCTCCTATTGGCTTGTGGAGTTGTTTTATTCATTCTATTTGTAGTAAAGCGTTTACGAGCATAGACTTCAAACAATTCTCAATTGTTCCTGTTAATTGATAACTTTGGTCACTAAAATTTATCCAAAATGTTAAAGAGTTCAATCGAAGAGAAATTACAAAGTCAAATTGAAAAAGAAGGCACATCATCTCAAATATACCTTGCCATGGCCTGTTGGGCTGAGGTAAAAGGATTTGGAGGTGTTGCAGAATTTCTTTACAACCACTCCGACGAAGAAAGAATGCACATGTTGAAACTTGTCAAATTCGTGAACGAAAGAGGTGGTCATGCTACTGTTCCTAAATTGGACTCCCCACAAAAAGATTACAAAGATTTGATGAGCGTATTCCAAAGTATTTTGGAACATGAAATTATGGTTACAGAATCCATCAATGATATTATCTCTCTTTGTTTGGAAGAAAAAGACCATACTACCAACAATTTCATGCAATGGTATATTGCAGAACAATTAGAAGAAGAACAATTAGCCAGAACAATCATCGACAAATTGACCATGATTGGTAGTGATACAGCAAGTTTATTCTTATTCGATAAAGAATTGGGCACTACAGCTGCCGATGCGAATCCTGTAGAATAGTTCATGGCAACAGACAAACATTATCACATCCTCATCCTTGGAGGTGGTTTGTCTGGAACAATGTTGGCCATATCCTTAGCCAATGACCCTTATTTTGAAGATTTTTCCATTGGAATTATTGACTCTCCCAATAAGAGAATTGATAAATATTGGAGCTTTTGGGAAAAAGGAAATGGCACCTGGGATTCAATTCTATACAAGAAATGGAACAATGCCATATTTAATGGAAGTAAAGAAGAGAAGATCTTTGAACTTGGAAAATACCATTACAAAACAATTCGGTCTATTGACTTTTTTGAAAGTGCCAGACGCTTATTCGATTCTAAAGAAAATATAGATTGGATCGAGGATGATATAATTAAAGTAGAAGAAGAAAAGCTTTCTGCAAATTCAGAATTGAGAACCTACAGCGGTGATTTCCTTTTCGACGGAATCAGTATGCCAAATTTAAATTCATCCAATTCTCCGGCTGTAATTCAACATTTTAAAGGTTGGACCATTCAAAGTGAGCAGGATAGTTTTGACGACTCCGCTTTCCGCATGATGGATTACCGTTTACAAGACCATAATCAATGCTCTTTTATTTATGTGTTGCCTTTTAGTAAAAAAGAAGCTTTGATAGAGTTTACCTATTTCAGTCCGAAGTTGGTTGAAAACAAGGTTTATGAAGAGTTCATTCAAAAATATATTGAGAATTATACTTCTGTTGGATCTTATTCAATAATCAATAAAGAAGCTGGTAAAATTCCGATGAGCACTTTTGATTATAGTCAATTTAACACCAAAAGATACACTAGGATTGGCACAGCAGGAGGTTGGGTAAAGGCTTCTTCTGGCTATTCCTTTAAAAGCTCAGAAAAGAAAGTTTCCAAACTCCTTGAAAATCTTAAAGCAAACAAACCACTAACTAAAGGTCTCAGAAAGAAGCGATTCAAGACCTACGACCGAATATTTCTGAGAATTTTTCAAGAAGAAAACCAATTGGGATCTAGGCTTTTTGAAGAGTTTTATTTGGCAAATAAAATAACAGATATATTCAAGTTTTTAGATGAAGAAACTAAATTTGTAGAAGAATTAAGAATCATCAATAAATTCAAAAAAGCTCCTTTTTTAAGGAGTCTGAAGAAAGAACTAAAAAGAGAATAAGATGTTTGGAAAAATGGGTGACTTCATGGGCAAAATGCAAGAAATGAAGCAAAAGTCTGAAGAGGTTAAATCGACACTGGATGGAATAAAGGTAAGTGCTGAGGCGGAAGAAGGAAAAGTCAAAGTAGAATGTAATGGCAATAGAAAAATTACCGGATTAGAAATTGAAAGTGAGCTATTAGCTGATAAAGAACAATTGGAAGAATTAACCCTAATTGCAGTAAACAGAGCATTGGAAAAGGCGGAGAAAGTATATGAAGCAGAGATGCAAAGTGTTGCCAAAGGTATGCTACCTGGCTTCATGTAGTTATTGATGAATACCAATCATGATTCCAACTTGGTATATTGGTAAATCAGGCAGGCCACTTTTAGTTGTAAATAACTCTGAGAATCGATACCGTCCATAGATCATCAATCGATTAAATCCTATCCTAGCAAATGCACCGTACTCAAAATCTTCGGTGTATTTTAATCTCAAGTGAACTGTTTTTGTTCTACCAGCTTGAGGGTGGCGGTCTCTTTCTACAGTTTGATTCTTAACCCTATAGTTATATCCAAAATATCCACCGAAATCTATGAACATTCCAGTAGAGTGATAACGATTTCTAAGTTTAATTCTTTGAAAGGGTTGAACTTGAATATTGTTGAATACAATCTTCTCTTTTTTGTGTAATACTCGATTCGGAACAATTTTGGACGAATCCTGATCGATATGATAGGACGACAAATGATAGGTCACATCAAAACCCAATTCATACCATCTGGAAATTCTCCATTTGGATAACCAACCCAATGAAAAAGCGGATGATTTCCCATCAATTATTTCCGCGCTATCTCTTTCTGATTCCCCAATAATGAACCCATAACCCAAATACAGATGGCCATAATGATCTAAGTTCGGCCCTCTTTTTTTTAAGGTCAACTTTTCAATATCTCTACCATAACGATCACTCTTGTCTTTCTTCTGCTTCTCCGTCTTCTCAACCTCTTGTGCTGAAACGACTAGAGAACAAATAATCAACAACAATGATCCAATGATTTTTAACTTCACGATGGATTATTTTTAGCGAAAATACGAAAAGGACTTAGCTTGAATATTGCCTTTAGATTGTTGAAATCTAGCGATTTTTATATCTTAGTGCGTTGTAAAAAAATACGCAATGAAAAAATTAACCATTAATGGACTATTGAGTTTGGTGATAATACATGCTACATATTTCTCGCTGAACGCTCAGAATGAACCAACTAAACCAACTTTTGAGGCCAGAGTTTATCAAAATGATGGTAATATTTATGTGCAAAAACAATTGCCAATCTATTTGAAGTTCTCTACAGAACCTAATGGAACTAATTATGACCTTAAAAGCAAAAGCACTCCAGAATATGCAGATCCAATGTATCTGGATACAGAGGGGATAAATTATATTAGAAGTAGATGGGCAGTTGATAAAGAAACAAAAAGAACTGTACAACCGGAACAAGAAATCATGTATGAAATTTATGCAGATGGACTTGCTCCCAGATCTTCTACTAAATTCTCAGGCGCACCAAAATACAATAATGGAAGTGTTCAGTTTTATGGTAAAGGCTTAGTAGTAGATATAAGTGCTCGAGATGGTGTATCTGGTGTTGAAAACATTCATTTTTCAAAAAATGGAACTGCCTATGCAAAGTATAGCAGTAGTCTGAGTTTTGAAGGAGATAAAGCACATACACTTTATTATTTTGCCAACGATAATGTAGGCAATGCTGAAAATAGCCGTTCTAATCAATTCACTGTAGATGTTTCTTCTCCTAACTCTTCTCATGAAATTGTGGGTATTGTGCACAATGGCAATATTATATCGCCATCAACAAAATTTAAATTAAGCTCTACAGATGCTTTATCCGGAGTAAGAAAGATTTCTTACAATTATGATTCGAGAAGTGAAAACACTTATCCAGGATATCCAGTAACAGCGAACTATTTAAATGACGGCGATCACACTTTGACTTATCATGCCATAGATAGAGTAGATAATGATGAAAGTGCCAAATCCTTTAAGTTTTACTTGGATAAAATACCACCAGTTGTATCCGTAAGTGTGCAAGGAGATCAGTACGAAACTTCAAGTCGCATGTATGTTTCTTCTCGTACCAAGATTAACATGACAGCAACAGATAATAAAGCTGGGGTGGAAAGTATCCAGTACAAAATTAATAGCGATGGATACAATAGCTTCGGATCTCCCTTTGGTATTCCAACCAATAATGGTATCCATAACATCACTTACTATTCAATTGATAATGTAAAAAATAGAACCGCCAGCAAATCGGTAGCTTCTGCATTGGGTAATAAACAAGTTTACATGGATAACCGCGCTCCAACAACTGGAATTAGCTATAGTAGTCCTAAATTCTTTGATAGAGACACTTTGTTTATCAATAGCAAAACCAATGTGACATTAAGGGCGACAGATAATGCCTCAGGTGTACAACAAATTCAATATACGGTTAACGGAGGATCTCAAAACACCTATAATGCTCCTTTCCAAATACCAAATGAAGGGAACCATTCCATTAAGTTTAAAGCAACTGATCGGGTAAATAATGTGGAACAGGAAAAAGAAAGTAAGGTGTTTGTTGATAATACTCCCCCAGTGATCCATCACAACTTTAGTATTCAACCTATTGGCACTAAAAGTAAGAAAGGAGAAACGGTAAATATTTACCCCAATTATACCAGATTGTATTTAGGTGCAACCGACAAGCACTGTGGAACACATAAAATTACTTACTCCTTGAATGGTGATGAGTTTAGAGATTATTCTAGTCCTTACACTTTGGATATTTCCGAAGTTAGAAGGTTTGGCAAGAATAAATTCTATACTGCCGTTGTCAGAGCGGAAGACAAATTGGGCAATCAAAGTGAAAAGACCATTCACTTCTACGTAGGGGAATAATTCTTTAGAACAAGATTAATTTGTTGGTATTGCAGTAATCTTTATGACAATAGATCTTAGAAGTGATACCGTAACACAACCTACTTCTTCCATGAAGGAGGCAATGCTTAATGCACCCTTGGGAGATGATGTATTAGGCGATGACCCGACGGTAGAAGCTTTAGAAAAAAAAGCCGCTCAATTATTTGGACATGAAAGTGCAGTATTTTGCCCTTCTGGTAGCATGACCAACCAAATTGCAATGCAAGTGCATACCAATGCTCCTGGAGAAGTAATCTGTGATGAGTATGCCCACATTTATAGGTATGAGGGTGGTGGAATTTCTTATAATTCAAATTGTTCTATTCGATTAATCCCGAGCAATCGAGGTAGGTTTACTGCAGATCAAGTCAAAAATGCTATCAACCCAGATGACGTTCATTTTCCACCAAGTCAATTGGTATCTATAGAAAATACATCTAACAAAGGTGGAGGCAGCATTTGGAGTTTATCGGATATAAAAGAAATTTCTGCTTTCTGTAAAGAATCCAATTTACCATTGCACTTGGACGGTGCACGCATATTTAATGCTTTAGTTGCAAGCAATACCTCAGCGGTGGAGATGGGTAAAAACTTTGACAGTATTTCCGTTTGCCTGTCAAAAGGATTAGGGTGTCCTGTTGGATCCTTATTGATCGGATCAACAAGTTTTATAAGACAAGCAAGAAGAATTAGAAAAATCATGGGAGGTGGAATGCGACAAGCAGGAATTTTGGCTGCAGCAGGGATTTACGCATTGGATAATCATGTGGATAGATTGGCAATGGATCATGAAAATGCTTCCATTTTAGCTAAAGTTTTTAAGGATAAATCTTTTGTCGAGGAAGTATATCCGGTTGAAACCAATATAGTCTTGTTCAGACTTCAAGCCGATTATAATATGATAGAATTTATCCAAAAATTGGACGATTCAGGCATTAAAGTTGTGAGCATGGGACCACAACTGATACGCTTGGTTACTCATCTAGATATTGATCAACAAAAAATGGATTTTGCTATCTCTGCGATAGAGAAAATGAACTAAGCTTCAATATCCATTTCCACAAAATACCCACCGTACTTGCGAATATTGATTACTATCCCACCTTCAAATAACAAATATTGTCCTTTAATCCCTTCTAAATTTCCCTCTAGAGTTGGTTCTTTGTCCAAATTGTGACTTTTAACTTTCTGCGGAAATCGAATTACAGGGTACTCTAATTCAAATATTTGATCATCCTTTGAGGCAAATTGACTAAAGTCACTATTCATCTTTTCTTGCAGGAGTGTTTTGGTTTCTAAAACATCTACATCTACAGCCAACTCATTTTTTAACATGCGTTGCCAAGGTGTCTTATCTGATGCATATTGTTTAAGATCTACTTCTATCATTCCAGCCTCATAGCGGTTATTTGTTTCAGCAATTTTTACCGCTTTCCACGCACCTTGATCAATCCATCGATATGGCACTTGAGTTGCCCTTGTTACCCCTACCTTAATTCCAGATGAAATGGCCAAATAAACTACATGGGCCTGGTTGTGGTTTTTTTCTTCCCATTCTGGATCTCGCCCTTTACCCAAATGTGCTTCACATAATTCTGGTCGGATAATACATTCTGCATTTTGAGGGGAATTCATAAAACATGGATAACAAAACCCTTGTGCGAATGACTTCTTGGTTTTTCTGCCACAATTGATGCAATTGATTAATCCAGTAAAGTGTAATTTGAGATGAGTTCCGACCAAACTACTCATGTTGATCTGATCTTCACCAAGATTCAACACATATTTAATCGGAGTTTCATGGCTTGTAGCCATCTTACTTAGGTTGCCTTGGTAAACTCTTTTTTCCATAAAGCGAATTTATTAGAAAAGCAGCCTTGATCCAATTAATATCTTATTCTCGCTTGTATAGGTCTTTTCTTCTAAATAGAAACACGATAAACAATAAGGAGATTAATATTAGTGTAATTATAATTTGATTTGATTCTGCATGGATCAAGTGCGTAAACGTTGCTCCAAGCATGATTGCAATCAGTCCGACTGCTGCTCCCGCTGCAAGTTTAGGAAAGAACAACATGATACCGCCAATTAATTCCAATGCACCAATTCCCAAATAGAAATGATCTGGTAACCCCCAATCTGAAAACTTTATAGACCAATCATTGGCCATGGTAAATTTTGCTTGACCAGCAATGACAAATTCAATTCCGAGAAGAATTTGCAGTATCCAAGCTAATATTTTTTGTATCTTCTTTCGCATAATATTAAATTTTTAGTTGTTGACATACAGTTATTTAACGGCATGTTGATTGATTTTTAAATTTCAATACTATGGAATTTGCAATGCCCCAAATACCCACTTTATAAAATGGCACTTATTTTAAATATAATGCTAATTACTTCATGGTACATGCTTATCAAAAGTATCCTGGCATTCGCAATTTTATTGGGATTCATTTGGTCGTTATTCTTATTCACCAATAGAAGAGGCAATCGAAAAGCAAATGCCTTTCTGGCAATATTGGTTATATCCTTAGATCTTTTATTATTGAGACAATTGCGCATACACACAGAATACATTTCTGTTTTTCAATTGTTTTATTTCCTCTCTCAATCAATCATCTTAATTATAGGCCCAAGCATATATTTCTTTATTAGCGCATCATTATATCAGAACCAAAATCCAGAGAATTATTGGAAACATTATGGATATGCTATTGCTATGCTTTTCTTGATGATTATTGCCTTTATCTATAAGACATACCTGTTGAAATCAATCAATCTTAGCGGACTCCGTTATTTAATTATTGGAATTATAGCGTTCCAATTGACACACCTGCTCTATTATCTTCATAAAAGCAAAAAATTGATTTCGGATTTTGAACAAAAATCAAATCATCCTACAACGTTCCAAAATAGAATTAATCTCAATTGGGCTAAGAATATTTTTAGGATAAGTTGTTTTTTCACCGCGCTGATAATTGGAATGTATTTATTAATTATCAGTGGTGGGTATTACGAAATGAATAACTCTGCCGATTTCCTTTTTCTATTGCTTCTCAGTCTGATTATCGTCAGTATCATTTTAAAGTCTTGGCAGAAGCCAGAAGCAATATCTGGTATATATGCTCCAGTAGAAAAGTATTCAACCGACAAATTGAATGATCAAATGTTAATCGATTATGGTATCAAGTTGGATAAATTTATGAAGGATGAAAAGATCTATTTGAATTCAGATTTGAAATTAAATCAATTGGCAGATAAAATGAACATAAGCCCTCACCGTCTTTCGCAATTAATCAATGTAAAAATTGGCAAAAGCTATCAGCATTATATTAACGCTCATCGAGTAAAACACTTTATTAATCTTGTCGAAACAGGACAATTATCCAGCAAAACAATAACAGGGCTTGCGTTTGAGAGCGGCTTCAATAGCAAAAGTGCCTTTCAAAGGGCATTCAAAAAAGAAATGAATTGCACACCAAAAGAGTTTCATCAAAGAATTCTTAAAGAGACTTAATTCGTGATTCTTAAATTTACGACCTAAAGCATTCTCCAATTTCTTGAAAAAGCTCAACCTAAAAAGTATTTACATCTTATTTATCCTAGCAGGCTTTATTCTGTATGGAAATACATTAGGTCATGAATTTGCTTTAGATGATGCATTGGTTTATAGCGACAACGAATTCACCAAGAAGGGATTTGCTGGAATTTGGGATCAATTGTCCAATGATCAGTTCATGGGATTTTATGGTGAAAAGAAACAATTGGTTTCTGGAGGAAGATATCGTCCTCTTTCCATGGTAATGTTTAACGTCCAATATGCTATTAATGGGGAGAGTCCCTTTCTTGGTCATCTCTTTAATGTATTGTGTTACATCCTGAATGGTATCCTTTTATATCTGGTATTGCAAAAATTATTGCAACGGTACAAATTTGATCTACCCTATCTTAATTTCCCTCTCATTGTAAGTTTATTGTGGTTCTTTCATCCAATCCATACTGAGGTAGTAGCCAATATCAAAGGCTTAGATGAAATGATGGCATTTGTATTTGAGATGCTTACCGTATTATGTCTTTTGAAGTATTTAGAGCAAAGGAAGGCTATTCAATTGGTGCAAATTGCTTTGCTGTATTTTCTAGCCTTACTGTCTAAAGAAAATGCATTGACTTGGTTAGCAGTAATCCCTTTCATGATTTACTTCTTTACGGACCACACTTTTAAAAAAGCATTGCCCGCATATGGCACCTTATTGGGGCTCTTCTTGGTTTGGTTTGCCATACGATACCAAGTAATTGGAGGAGGAATAAGTAGCGTAGCGGACAACCTCATGAATGATCCTTTCTTAGATTCAACACTTTCGGAAAAATATGCAACCATTGTTTTGACATTAGGGAAATATATTCAATTGTTATTCTACCCACATCCTTTAACCTATGATTATTATCCCAAGCATATACCTATTGTAAATTGGCAAAACATCTGGGTTATATTGTCCCTTTTATTTTATGTTTTTCTAATAATATTAAGCATTAAAGGATTCTTTCAAAAAAAGATTATTGCCTTTGGGATTCTAATTTATTTTATCACCCTCAGTATTGCTTCTAATTTGATTTTCCCCATTGGAGCCTTCATGAATGAACGTTTTGTTTATGTGTCTTCCTTGGGTTTCGCAATCATTTCAGGGTACTTCTTAACTTTTGTAATATCCAAATGGATAAAAAAGAAAAAAGATGTCCCGGTAGAAATTATGACTGTGTTTTTATTGATATTAGCTACTTATGGCCAAGCCGTTATAGCCAGGAATCCAGTATGGAAAAACAATTTCACCCTAGCAACTCATGATGCAAATGTTTCTATCAATGGAGCAAAAAGCAATGTGATGGCTGGTGGATTATTGACAGAAGAAGCAGCAAAACAAACCGACCCAGTTAAGAAAAAAGAGATGTTAGAAAGAGCGATCTTTCACCTAAAAAGGGCAGTCAATATATATCCAGAATACATCGATGCGCATTTATTGATGGGAAATGCACTATTTGATTACAGCCTAGATGCTAAACAAGCGATTCCATATTACCTCAATATCTTAAACATCAATCCTTCTCGTGAAAACGCCTGGCAAAATATTTTTATCGTATTGGAGCAAGCAAAAGATGCAGATTATAAAATAAACACCTACATCAAGCTTTTGGATTATGATGCCAATCGGTCAAAAATTTATTTGAACTTGGGCAGGGCATTTGGTAGAGATAAAAACGATTTGAACAATTCGCTATTGTACCTGGAAAGAGGGTTGCAAAGATTCCCAAATGACTTTAGCATTTTGACTAATTTAGGCACGGCATATGGCATTCAAGGCAATTATGTAAAGGCTCAAGAAGTTTTAATCAAGGCCAGTCAATTGCGTCCTAACGACTCAAATACACAAGTAAATTTGGGATTGAGTTATTTCCATAACGGTCAATTGGATTTAGCGAAAATCGCTTTTGATAAGGCTGTTGAGTTAGACCCTAAAAAAGATCGCACACAATTTCCCATATAAAATGGATGAAGCTGGTTTAAATTTCCCGACTGTATTTCCTGAACTCTTAACGGAACGTTTGCAATTGCTGCCATTTGATCTTTCAGAAACAGCTGTGTTTTTTGGGATGAGATCAAAGCCCAGTTTTATGCGTTATCTTGGTTTACATCCCATGAAAAAATTAGAGGAAGCCGAGAAACATATTAGGATGCTAATGGAAGACTTTAATACGCAAAAGGGTATTCCATGGAAGATATGTCTCAAAAGCAATGGAAAGATGATTGGTTATATGGGTTTGTGGAACTTAAGTTATCGACATGCGAGATCAGAAATTGGATTTGGGATAGCGGAAGAATTTCAATCCAAAGGATATGGATCTGAAGCGATGAAAGCAGTATTAGACTATAGTTTTGAAAAGTTCCAATTGCATAGTATAAAGGCCGATGTAGATCCATTAAATATTGCTTCAGTTCAACTGTTGGTAAAAAATGGATTTCAGAAAGAAGCTCACTTCCGAGAAAATTACTTTTTCAATGGTGAATTTTTAGACAGCGATTTTTATTGCATCATCAAAAGCGATTGGCAAATCACATGAATCTCCAAGCTCTTCTCTCCTACTTCCGACAATATGTGGTTTTAAGTTCTGAAGAAGAAAAGAGCATTGAAGAGTTTGTCAGTTATAGAAAGTACTTGAAAAACCAATATTTAGTGCAACAAGGAGATATCTGCAAGAGTGAATGCTTTGTGGTGAAAGGCTGTCTCAAGACATTCCATATCGATCAAGAAGGTCAGGAACACATTGTTCGATTCGCTGTTGAAAATTGGTGGACTGCAGATTTGGGAAGTTTTATACATCAAAAACCAGCGGATTATAATGTGCAATGTATAGAAGATACAGAGGTAATTCAATTCCATTATAGCAATTACGAACCCATGCTCAAAGCTATTCCTAAATTGGAACGTCTTTTTCGAATTATCATTCAAAATGCATATGTAGCAGCAGACAAACGAATTATTCGAAATTTCAGCCTTACGGCCAAGGAGCGTTACCTTATCTTTAGAGAACAATATCCGGACATTGAGCAAAGGGTACCACAGTATTTAATCGCTAGCTACCTTGGAATTACCAAAGAATTCCTAAGTAAAATAAAGAGTCAACTGCTTCACGAGGGTTAAGACATTAAACTAGATTAATGTCTTTTTGTAATCTAGTTTATATTTTTTGATTTTGATTTATCTCAAATTTGTTTTGAATAAACAATAAAACTGAAAAAATGAAAAAATTAAGCATTGCACTTATTGCGATTATGGTTTTGGGCTTGAATTCTATTGCCCAAAATACCCAATGGAAGGTTGATCCATCCCATTCAACCATAGGATTTTCAATAGATCATTTGGTTATTTCTGAAACTACTGGTGAGTTTGGAAAATACGATATGGAAATTGCTTCGGATAAAGATGACTTTACGGATGCAACTTTCAATGTAACCATTGCTGCAGCAAGTATAGATACGGAAGATGAAAAAAGAGACGGTCACTTAAAGAGTGCTGATTTCTTTGATGTAGAAAAATATCCAACCATTGAATTTAAGGGGAAGCGGTTTGAAAAAGTTGGAGAAGGAAAATATAAAGTTCATGGAACCATGAGCATGCATGGTGTTACTAAGGAAGTGACTCTAGATGCTAAATTTAATGGAATCGTTAAAGATCCTTGGGGAGGTACCAGAGCTGGCTTAAAAGTTTGGGGAGAGATCGATCGTTATGATTATGGATTGAAATACAATTCTGTTTTAGAAGCAGGAGGACTTGCGGTAGGGCAAGAAGTTCGTATAGAATGTAGATTGGAATTGATCAAACAATCTTAGTTAAGCAATTAAACAAAAAAAGCCTGAAGAAATCTTCAGGCTTTTTTTTTGCACTAATATAATCATGGCGGAGGTCCTTCTCCGCAACCATTCGCATCCTGAACACTTACTGTATAAGTCCCAGCAGCTTTACCACTGATGGTTGCAGAACTTTCACCACTATTCCAATGATATGTATAAGGAGAAGTTCCACCAGTGACAGATGCGGTAAGTGAACCAGTACTTTCCCCAAAACAAGCTACATTGGTTTGTGAGCTAATGCTTGTATTCAATGCCGTTGGTTCCGTTATTGTTGCGGAAGAAGTAGTTGTAGTACCTCCTGCATCCGTGACTGTAACGGTATAGGTTCCTGCAGTCAAAGCAGATATACTTGCGGTGGTGGCACTATTGCTCCATGCATAAGTATATGGAGTGGTTCCATCAGTTGCAGTTACCGTTAAAGATCCCAAAGCATCTCCATTGCACACATTATCTGTTTGTGCCGTTATGGAAGATGATACTGGACTTGATGCTGGTGCTACCCCACTCACTTTAAAAAGGGAGAAATGGGTGTAGAAACTAGCATTGGCGGTAATATCTACATAAGTAATATTTGTATTGTTAGCATTTAAATTGACATAAGCACCTGAAGATGCCCCAATGGAAGAAGAAGTTGCCATGACCCCATTATCGCTTGTGAATGTAAATGTTCTTGCGCCAGCTGAATAATTGAAAACATAAATGGAGGAAGTTCCATTGACATCAAAGGTTTCTCCTACGGAGAAGGAAAGTCGAATTTTTGTTTCCCCATTATAGGAAAGAACGCCATCTTCAATCGCGGCGATGGAATAATAAGACCCAGTACCTCCAGTGGTACCATCAGCTACTAGGGTGTTTTCTTTTAAACTGGAAGTATAAAAAGATGCATCATTAGTGGCATTCCCTGTGTAATCTCCAGAATTTTTTATCTGATCGAACTGTATGGTTCCAGTAAATTGTAAAATCTCAGTAAAATCTTTCATGGCTATTGATTCGGCTAGTGGTTTTGCTTCAATATTGCCCATGGTTAATTCCAAATCCCAGTCTCCCCCCAATTCTATATTTCCGGTCTTATCGTTGGAAGCTGCTATATCTAAATTAGTATTCCCTTGAATCGTTCTTAGAAAAGCTTCACCTTTTGCACCTTTTCCCAATTCGCATCCATAAAAAAGCACATCTCCATTAGCACTTACACTTTTATTTAAGTGGTCATATAATCCCCAATCTTCCATTCCTTTTTGATCGATATTTAATCCATTCAATTGTAATTCTCCAGCATTGGCATGAGAAACAATATGTAACGCATCAAGATTTTCATAATGCCCAAGCACTCCAATCAATTCCGATATACCTCCGCTACCACTCAATTCAACTACTTCTGTCAAAGGTCCATTGAAACGATGAAATATGGCCTTATCCTTAATGGCTGCATCAATAATTAATAGTTCTTTGATTTTGGTAGACTTAAGCATCATTACCTCATTGCTGGTCATTCGATCAACGGCTTCAAGAACTTTAGTATGCTTCAGATTCTTTCTATTGATCGCATTCAATGTTGGATCATTAAGTTCAAAAGATTTATTAGCCGCTTTGTAATTCCTTACCCTGTAATATGCATTGGCTGCTCCTACAGCAGAAAGTGAACTCAATGATAATGCAATTTGGAATCCTAAACTACCTAGTTTATGTACAATCTTTTTACTCATATCTATTTATCAATTGTTTGGTTTAACTGTTTTGGTGAAATGACACTTGCAGAACTTGCTGACAAATCCTGCCAAAAGGCCAATTCATTATATTTCTCAAAAAGATCAGGAGGTAAAATGCTTCGTCTCTTCTTAAATTCAACTTTTTGTGCGATTTGATGCAATCCATTAACTCCGATTGAAAAATCAAACTCTGGATTAGAGTATTTTACATTATTAAAATCATGTGGAAAGTGCTCTATGTTCAAAAACTCATATAACAACTGTAATGTCTTCACTGGGAATTTGCTCAAAACATCATAATCTACCAACAACAATCGCTTCGAATATTCTCCATAGAAAGCTTCTTTCAGAGCAGTTAAAGAAAGACCAAGTATACCATTAAGAAGACTTTCACATCTTGAGTAAACGGTTAAACGATTGTTGGCATTGAACATTTTACTGTAATCGAATGGATTTTCCCTATAAATTTTTTCAAAACTGTCCATTATCCATGCTGGATTACGCACCAAACAGATGATTTTATAGTCTTCGAAAACTTCTTCCAATTGGTGCATTCTTGCAGTCCATAGTCTATTAGTGTCAAAGATTATTTCCTTCTTTAAATCCGAATAATAGGCTTCAAATATTGCATTATAGATTCGCTTCCTTTTGGCTTTATCAAAGAAACTATAGAACTCTCCACTTGCACCCATTTGTTCCATACAGCCATTAATTAAAGAAGCTACAGGACTTGACATCCCAGCATGAAATTTTGGGTTTTGACGGAGAATCCCGGAAAGTAAGGTAGATCCTGAACGAGGCAAACCAGAAATGAAATGTGTTTTATTCAATTTCCCAATTTAATTAAGGAGTTGTATGCTCATTGCATTCCAAAACTAGAGGGACGCTTAGAAAAAAGAAACTTTAGAAAGTGTATAAGTAATTACTACCGCCTTAAAGAAGTGTGATTCTTAAATGCCAAATGTGGACAAATAGCATTTTATAAAACCCTATGGCATTGATATTATGCCAATTAAAACTAACACAAAGTAGACGAACTATTAAACTGATAAAATAAAATTCTCCAAACTTCTTCTTCCGCGTATGCTGAATCTCTTTCGCAATCGATATCTTGCTTTGTTTACGCTACTTAGTGAAATTCCCAAAATTTTAGAAATTTCCTGATTGCTAATGTTTAATCGAATCATGGCACATAGTCTCAAATCAGTATCTGTAAGTTTGGGATAATTCGACATTAAGAAATCAAAAAAAGAGGGAGCTATTTGTTCAAACGCACTCTTAAAATGATTCCAATTATTGCTTTGTATGTTTTGCAGTTTCAAATCCTGAACCAATCTTTTTAGGCCAGTGTTTTCGATTTCCTTTTCTGATAATTCATGTAGATCATCTGAAAATCGCTGAATGAATTCATCTTTTTGCTGAGCACTTAAAGATAAAAAAGCAAGCTCTCTGCTCTTTTGCTGTAAATCTTCTTTCAATTCGTCATTGACTCTATTTGTTCTCTTTCGCTGTAGAACAAGTAATCCTATGCCAAACAAAAGCAATAGGACTAGGCCATATGGCAGATAATTCTTATCACTTACACTAGTTTCTTCCAAATCTGCACTTCCACTATCTCCCTGTATTTCCTTCAATTCCTTTTGCACAAGCAATCGCATTAAATCCCTTTGTTTATCTAGATTGTAAACAGAATCACTAGCAACCTTATAAATGCTTTTAAAGCGATTATCTTCTTCTAAATTCCCGAGTCTGGCATATAACTCAGACAACATTTCTGAAACACTTACCATATCTGGATAAATCTTCAACTTATCCCAATAGTTGTAGGATTCTAATAACAAATGTTCTGCACTATCCAATTGATCTTCTATCAAATAAATGGTACCCAGATTAAATTGATGAAGTGCTACCCCATCCGAAATACCTAATTCTTTATCTAGTCGAAGCGCCTTTAAATGATTTCTTTTTGCCTCCTTCCATTCCTTTAATCTTTGATGTATACGACCGATATTTCCATATGTAATTCCTTTTGTTTTTACCCCAAATTTTTTGCGGATTCTGATGTTTTCTTGAAAACAATAATGGGCAGAATCATATTTATTCATGAGTTGATACACATTGCCAAGATTGGTGTAATTTTCAGAAAGATGCATCTCATCACCCAACTTTAAATTAATCTGAACCGCTTCCTTAGCTGCATCATATGATTCTTCAACCATTAATAATTTGAAATATACAATCGAAATACTATTTAGTGCTCTTGCAATTTTGGTAGAATCCTTTATTTCCCTCGCTAAATTCAATACCTCATATAATGAACGAAGTGATTTTGGATACAAGCCTAGTTTGTGCTGAGCAAGAGCCACATTAAACAGATCGGTTAAAATATATTCTGGATCATTGTTCTTTTTGGCGTAATCCAACAATTTATTGTAACTAACTAGAGCAGTATCAAAATGACCCATCCTAAAATATATGTTACCAATATTTGCTTCTAATTTCAGAATATAAGCTTCATCTCCTATTTCTGTAAAAACTTGTTTTGCTTTGAGTATTAAATTTCGAGCGAGCTCAAAATCTCCTCTGGCAGTATGGCTTAGACCAATAACATTCCAACATTTGGCAATTCCAACCATATCCTGATCTTTACGATAATAATCAATCGCCAGCTTGCATAAGCTATCTGAAAGATTCAATTCCCCTTTAATGTGATAGATAATGGCATAATGATATAATGCTTTGGCAGTTCCTGCATTATAGTTTAACGCTTTAGAAATTTCTATGCTTTCTTCACAATAGTTTTTGGCTTCTTTTGCATTGGCGGACTTTAATATCCAACTGAGTTCATTGAGGGCATCTACTTTGGATCTTCCGTCTAAACCCTCCAATTCAGATTTCAGACTATCTGCTTTTGCAATTTGACCTAAACCAATACTTGGATAGAATAATACAATAAGAAGCAGAAAAGTAACTAATCGTTTTTTCAGCAATTCCAATTTGAATTTCATGATATGCCCATTGTGTTAAGCCAGGTAAATTTATAAATTAATCGAATGGATTATTATTAATGGTTAACTATAGAAACTTTCAGAAAGGTATAATTGTTAATTGTTGCTAATCCGACTTTGCAGGAATAGATAAGCCTTATTTTTATGCCTTTAATTTATTCATGAAGCGAATTGCCAACCTCCTACTCTTTTGTAGTATTATCTTCTCAGCATTAGCCCAAAGGCCAATTGAAAGTTCTGCTGATATCTATCAAGAAATAAAGAAACTAAATGTGCTTACGAATGTCTTGTATTTGGCAGCACACCCAGATGATGAAAACACCAGACTGATTGCCTGGTTAGAAAATGAGAAACTAGCCAGAACCGCTTATCTGTCTTTAACCAGAGGTTCGGGTGGACAAAATCTAATCGGGACAGAAAAAGGTCCTGCCATGGGAGTGCTGAGAACTCAGGAATTAATTGAAGCAAGAAAGATCGATGGTGGCGAACAATATTTTAGCAGTGCAGTTGACTTTGGTTATTCTAAAACTGCGGAAGAAACTTTGGAGAAATGGGACAAGGAAGAAATTCTATCTGATGTGGTTTGGACCATCCGTAAATTCAGACCGGATGTGATCATTACTAGATTCCCTCCAGATTCAAGAGCGGGTCATGGACACCATACCGCTTCTGCCATGCTAGCGGAAGAAGGATTTAAAATTGCTAATGATCCAAAGCAATTCTCAGAACAGTCTAAATACTTGATGGAGAATTTTGAATCCTTTGATGTTGTTAGCTACAAAGAAGTACCTGTGGAACCTTGGCAAGCCAAACGAATTTTATGGAATACTTCCGTTTGGTGGGATCAGCAATTGCCTGAAAAAGCAGCAAAAGCAGAAGATTATATTACAATAAATATAGGAGACTACAATGAAGTCTTGGGTCTGTCTTACTCTGAGATTGCCTCCGATAGTCGTAGCCAACATAAAAGTCAAGGCTTTGGAAGTTCTAGAACCAGGGGCAACAAATTGGAGTATTTAAAGCATACCGCTGGCGAACAAGCCAAGAAAGATCTTTTTGAAGGAATCAACACCACTTGGTCGAGAGTGGATGGAAGCCAAGACATTCAAAATAAATTAAATCAGATCATAGAAAATTATGCTTTTGATGCACCAGCAAAGTCACTTAAAGATTTAGTTGAGCTTTATCAGATGATGGACCCTCTCAAAGAGAACTTTTATGTGGCCGAGAAAAGAGAGAATTTGAGAAAAATTATCAAAGCTGTTGCTGGGATACATGTAGAAGCATTGGCGGAAAGGTCCTTTTATGTAGCCACTTCTGAAGAAGAAATACAAGGAACTTTCAAAATTATTAATCGTTCGGAAATGTTGCCTATACAATTCTTGCGTTTCTATCCAGCAGATAGCAGCTTTGAATCCACCGAACTAAAATTTAATGAAGAGCATAGCACAAGCTTTAGCGTTAGCCACTTTAAAGAAATTAGTCAACCCTATTGGTTATATAAAGAATACGATATCGGATACAAAGATCAGGTTACCCCTATGTCTTACAATATGCAATATGGAGATGCAGAAAATCATGCGGTGACCTATGTTCGCTATGAATTGCAGATTGGAGATATTCCAATCATATTTGAAGAAGATATCGATTACAAATGGACCGATCGTGTAGATGGCGAGTTGCATGCAGATGTTGAGATTCATCCTGCAATTACTGCCAATGTAAAAGAGAAGGTTTATTTGTTTGCCAACAGTAACTCTCAAAATATAGATGTAGTGGTCGAAAACCATGGGAGTGCCATAGAGAGTCAGATCGAATTGATTGCTCCGGAAGGTTGGCAAGTAGAACCCAAAAGCATTCCTATTGCATTTGAAAATCGTGCTCAACAAAAATCCGTGCAATTCAAATTGACACCACCTAAAAAATCTTCTGTAGGAGAAATCAAGTTCAAAGTTGGTGGATTGTGGTCCAGAGCAATGATTAGAATCAATTATGATCACATCAAACCTCAATTGATGTTTCCACCTACCTCTGCTAAAGTGGTTAGGACAGACATTCAAAAATCGGTTAATCGCATTGGATACATTATAGGTAGCGGCGATGAAGTGGCACAAAATCTTACTCAAGTAGGTTTCAACATCACTTCTTTTAGAGCCGATGAATTACCATTGATGGATTTGGATCAATTCGATTGCATAATGGTGGGCATACGCGCATACAATACCCAAAGCAGTTTGCAAAGTGGCAATGCCATTCTCAATGAATTTGTAAAAAATGGCGGCAATGTAATTGTGCAGTACAATACCTCAAGAGGCCTAAAGAGCAAAGATATAGGTCCTTTCCCTTTGACTTTAGGAAGAAGTAGAGTAACCAAAGAAGAGGCTACTCCTACCCTTTTGAATGCCAAACATGGCATTTTCAATAGCCCTAATAAGATCACGGAGGAAGATTTTAATGGATGGGTGCAAGAAAGAGGATTGTATTTTGCCTCTGAATGGGATGAGGCCTTTGAACCATTGATTGCCTGGAATGATCCTGGGGAGGATCCCCAAAAAGGGTCGCTGTTGGTAGCAGATTATGGGGAAGGACATTTTATCTATACTGGGATTTCTTTTTTCAGACAATTGCCAGCAGGTGTACCAGGTGCATTCCGATTGATGAGTAATTTAATTTCTTATGGAAAAGAATAAAGAAATTACCGAAGAAAAACCACCTTTTTTCAAAGCATGGAAAGGATTGTATGCTTTTATCCTGATTGTAGAATTGGTGTTGATCCTCCTTTTTATCTTGATGACTAATTCCTATAGCATATGACCGGATTATCGCGACTGGATTGGATGGTCATGTTGGGTACCTTGTTTTTCATTGTAGCCTATGGCGTATGGAAAACTCGTGGCAGCAAAAACATCAAAGGTTATTTATTGGGAGAGAATTCCTCCAACTGGTGGACCATCGGATTGTCTGTCATGGCAACCCAAGCGTCGGCAATCACCTTCCTTTCTACTCCAGGTCAGGCCTATATGGAAGGCATGGGCTTTGTGCAATTCTATTTTGGATTGCCCATTGCCATGGTAATTATCTCTACAGTTTTTATTCCACTCTATTACAAACTAAAAGTATATACGGCTTATGAATTTTTGGAAAGTCGTTTCGACAATAAAACACGCTTGTTAACTGCATCTTTGTTTCTCTTGCAAAGGGGTTTGGCTGCTGGGATAACCATTTATGCACCTGCGATAATTCTTTCTCAAATTATTGGTTGGTCCTTAAATGTGACCATTTTGTTTATTGGTGCATTGGTAATTATTTACACCGTTTCCGGTGGTACCAAAGCTGTAAGCCAAACGCACAAACAACAAATGGCAGTAATCTTTATCGGGATGTTTATCGCTGCTGGATTTTTAATTGCTTACATCACGGATCACATATCTATTGGCAAAGGGTTGGAATATGCCGGTGCCATGGGAAAAATGGAAATTATCGATTGGGACTTTGACCCTTCTAGTCGATATAACATTTGGTCGGGAATATTGGGTGGTTTGTTTTTGCAATTGAGCTATTTTGGAACTGATCAGTCTCAGGTGCAGCGTTATTTGGGCGGTAAGTCCATCAAAGAAAGCCGTTTGGGTTTGATGTTTAATGGACTGTTGAAAATACCCATGCAGTTTTTCATTTTGTTTGTGGGCATATTGGTCTTTTTATTTTACCAATTTGTAATGCCACCATTGCATTTTAACCAACAAAATGTGGTCAAGGTAGAAGAAAGCATATTTGCAGAAGAGTATCAAGCATTACAGCAACAGCAAGCAAATATTTGGGAAGAAAAGCAAGCTTTATTCACCCATTATAAAGACCAAGAAATGCCGGATGGAGCCAAGCAAGTATTGGCCGAGTATCACGATCAGGAAAAAGCTTTGATGCAGGAAAGCAAAGAGTTGATTCGAAAAATTGATCCAGAAGCGGAGACCGAAGATGACGATTACATCTTTATCACATTTGTGATGAATTATTTGCCTATAGGTATTATTGGCTTGTTATTGGCTGTAATATTTTCTGCAGCCATGTCTTCGACCTCTGCGGAGCTTAATGCCTTGGCCTCCACTACTACAGTAGATGTCTACAAAAGAAACATCAAAGCGGATGGTTCGGAAAAACACTATTTGCAACGCTCCAAATTATTCACCTTACTTTTTGGCTTATTGGCAATCGCTTTTGCAGCTGCAGCATCCCTTTTCGACAATTTAATTGAGGCGGTAAATATCCTTGGTTCTCTCTTTTACGGTACCATTCTGGGCATCTTTTTGGTGGCCTTCTTCTTCAAACAAATCCAGGCCAATGCCGTTTTTATTGCCGCTCTGATCTCTCAGGCTATCATTATTTTGCTCTACAGCCTAAACCGAACAGGTAGCATTGAAATTGCCTATTTATGGTACAATTTAATAGCTCCAACTTTGGTGGTTGGCATTGCGTTTGGATTGAAGAATTTGAATACATCTAAATCCTAGCTTTATTTCTCTGTCTTGAAAGTCTTAACTGTTTTAATTTTGTCATTTTTTCTATTTAATAAATCTGTTGCTCAGGACACTATAACAGTAATTGATAAACAAATTACTCATTACAAAAACCTATATAAAACCACTAAAAACCCTAAAAAAGCCTATTTCATCCAATCGGAAATCTTGTATCAAGATAGCACCTTCGTGGAAGAAATGAGAAATATTAGGAACAATAATATTGTATATTCAAGAAGTTACAATCGGGGTACTCCTATTGGAATATGGTTTGAGAACTTTGACATTGAACCTCAACCATTCAAAATAAATACAGAAGAAATTAAATACTGTCTTGTTAAAAGAATTGATACTTCTAAATATAGAATAGCAACCAGTATTGAGATACCTCAAGCTTTTATTAATGATTTATATAATTCAATTGTAAAATCTGTAAATTATCCTACTAGCGCTAAACATAATGGAATCTCAGGAACAGTGTACCTTAAATCTGATTTGAATTTAGAAGGTCAATTCGAAAACACATGTATCTCACAGAGTGTTCACCCTATTTTAGACTTAGCTACACAAAATGCAATCAAAAGGTTGAATTACTTAAATAATCCAACAGGCAAAACATTTAAATTTACAATACCTGTAAAGTTTGAACTTCTATCGACGTATTAATCTTGCTATAGAATTGTAATTCTTCAAAATTCATTTCCCAAAAAATAACTACCTTTAAGACATGCCTGAAAGTATACAATATGTGCACTTATTTAGTGGTTCTGAAATCGAGGTTATTCCACTGAAAGAAATCTTGGAAGATGCTAATATTCCAGTTTTGGTGAAAAATGAATGGGAATCTGCTCGACTGGCAGGATTTGGATTGGGTACCATAGATAATGTGCATTTGCATGTTAAATCCACAGATTTCCTGCAAGCTCAAAATATCTTAAAAGAATATCACCAGGCCTAAGGGCTTATTCTGGATTGATCTCATATACCTCAATCACATAGTTCTGATTTCGAGGATTTAACCAATGCATCAGTTTATCAATATTGCCCGATTGAATGCTTTTTACATATTCCATCCGGGGAAATAAGGTTTTGAACTCTTGCATCCGATCTTCCATTCCTTCAAAAGGGAAAAAGAACAAATAATCCGGATGCCCTTCAGGTGGTAAAACATTGATGATATCAGAAAAATTCTCAAAACCATGGTCTTTGGCTATTGGAAAGTAGATGGGGTACTTTTCCGCTTGCATATAGAAATAAGGCATGTTCCCTATCTTGCCATAGGATTCAGCACAATAGACCAAAAAATCCTTTTTGTGTGTAGGCTTATCAGCCAAGAAATACATGACTTCTACCTTGGATCGCTTAGAATAGGTTAAGGTAATGGGTATTAGCAAAATGATATTAAGCACCCAAAATACCTTCCAAGATGCAGCATACAATTTTGGTCTCTTGCTAAACCAATTGTCTCCTTTCATTAGATCTTCAAAGCCCATCATGCCCATCATGGGAAAGAACATTAGAATTGGTAAAACAAAACGCTCTTGTTTGCCAGGAAAAAAAGAATGGAAGATGAAAAAGCAAATGAACGGCAAGAATAGAATAAGGTACTTTTTCCAAGCCTTTATCATGCCAACCAAAAACAAAATGCTCAATGGAGGTATAAATACACCCAAGATTAAAAGCAGATAATTATACCAGGGTCCGATCACATAGGTCGTTGAGTTTTCTAAATTGAAATCGATGTAATTGATAATCTTCCCAAATAGAGGAAAATCGAAATGAACACTCTCCAATACAATGTGATTCAATACAAATGGCAGTATCCCTCCAATGGCCAATAATATCACTGCTTTAAACTCTCTTTTCCAAAGCAAGTAAAACACCAGACCAGCAATAAATGAAGCAGCTTGAAAACGAATGGTAAAGGCAAAACTTAAAACGATTCCAGCCCAAAAAAAGATCATGGCTTTTCGTTTTCTTTCTTCGCCCAAAAGAATAAAGTAAGTACCTCCTAACAACAGAGGTAAACTAACCACTTCAACCAAATTACGAACACTCATCATGGGCAAAAACCAAAATAGAGCAGCAATCAAACCAATGCGAAATGCCGTCTTTTCATTCGATAATATTTTGGTGATCTGATAACTGAAATAAATGGTGAATAAAGAATAAATCGCATGTATAAAACGAACGATATACATCTTTAGCTGTGGGTCAAAGACTTGAATGGACTCCAATAACTTAAATAAGACATAATGCAGATAAGGATAAAGCATGCTGCGCTTTCCTCCTCCTGTACCTTCAATTGGTTTCCATTCATCTGTCCATACGCCAATCAATAAACTTTGCGCTTCTTCTATGATCTTGAAATGATCATCCGTCATTCCATAACCCTTGGAAAAGATTACTGCTATCAAACGCAGTAAAAGGCCTAAACCCAACAAAAAATGCAAAGGCTTTTCTTCCGAATAATTTTTAATTTTTTGAAGCATCCAATTTTATTTGCTGCTAAATTATAAATATCCTTTGCCTTGATCGAATCCCTTTTTCTTTTAATCATCACAAAGAGGATTATTCAACCATTTATACTTTTCTAGGTCAACTCATCCATCTGCCAAGATATAAACTGAAAAAATCCTTAATTTCATCCTCCCTAATAATCAGATAACTGTATTAAAATCATATTTATGAGAAAATTAATTGCCTTATTTCTAGGTTTTGGAATAGCATCATTAGGTGTTGCACAAGACTTTAAATTAGATGATCCATTACCAGTATCTCCAAACGTAAAAGTTGGAAAATTGGATAATGGGATAACTTACTATGTAAGAGAAAACAACAAACCGGAAGACAAGATTGAACTTCGACTAGTTGTTAACGCTGGTTCCATTTTGGAAACAGATAAACAATTGGGATTGGCTCACTTTATGGAGCACATGAACTTTAATGGAACCAAAAATTTTAAGAAAAACGATTTGGTGGATTACCTACAAAGTATCGGTGTAAAGTTTGGTGCAGACTTGAATGCCTACACTTCATTCGATGAGACGGTATACATTCTTCCGATTCCTTGTGACAATCCTGAAACTTTAGAAAAGGGATTTCAAGTAATTGAGGATTGGGCGCATCAAGCTACCTTAACTGAAGAAGCAATTGATGATGAAAGAGGAGTTGTATTGGAAGAATATCGTTTGGGATTAGGAGCGGACAAAAGAATGTTGGCTGAATATTTACCAAAATTGATGTATGGTTCTAAATATGCAGATCGCCTGCCTATAGGTACCAAGGAAGTATTGGAAAATTTCGATTACGAAGAAGTTAGAAGCTTTTACAGAGACTGGTATCGTCCAGATTTAATGGCAGTAGTTGCAGTTGGAGATTTACCAGTTGAAGAAATTGAGAAAAAGGTAATTGATCATTTCTCTGGAATTAAAATGCCAGAAAATCCAAAGAAGAGAGAGTCTCATGAATTACCTAATCACGATGAAACCTTAATTGCAATCGCAAGCGATAAAGAACAACCATTTAGTCAAGTACAAATCATGTACAAGGACCACGAGAATGCTAAGGTGAATAAGACTTATGGGGATTACAGACAATCCATTGTGGAGCAATTGTTTGGTACTTTAATCAATAACCGATTGAACGAATTAAGAAATGCAGCGGACCCTCCATTTGTATTTGCAAGTACTGGTTATGGTGGAACTTTTGCAAGAACCAAAAATGCTTATCAATCCTTTGCTTTTACAAGTCCTGATGGACAATTGAGAGCATTCAAAGTATTGTTGGAAGAAAACCAAAGGGTGAAAGAGCATGGATTTCAAGAAAGCGAATTGGAGAGAGCTAGGGCTTCTATTTTAGCCAATATGGAAAGACTCTATAACGATAGAGATAAAATGGAAAGCAATAGAATTCTAGGTGAATACATCAGAAACTATTTAGATGAAGAACCTATTCCAGGAATTGAAGTGGAATTTGAATTGTATAAGAAATATTTACCAGAAATTCAGTTGGCAGAAATCAATGGATTGATCGATAAGTTCATCCATGACGATAACCGAGTGATCATATTTACTGGTCCAGAAAAAGAAGGTGTAGATGAGGTTACTGAAGAAGAGATATTGGCTGTATTGAAGGAAGTAGAAGCCAATAAAGTAGCAGCATATGAAGATGAAGAGGTTGCGGAGAGCTTAATTGCTGAGATGCCTAAAAAAGGAAAAGTAACTTCTACTTCAGAAAATAAAGCAGTTGGTACCAAGACAATGGTATTGAGTAATGGTGCAAAAGTGACCATTAAGAAAACAGATTTCAAAAACGATGAGATCGCATTCCAGGCATACAGTCCGGGAGGAACAAGTCTGTATAGTGATGAAGAAATCCAAGCAACAGCTTTTGCCAATGGAGGATTAACTAGTGCTGGAGTTGGTGAGTTTTCATTGAATGATATGGGCAAATACATGAGTGGTAAGATCGCAAGAGTGGGACCATCTATTCGAAGCGATGGTGAGTATTTTAGTGGTAATGCCGCTCCTAAAGACATAGAAACTCTATTTCAAATGGTACATCTTTACTTCACGGATATGAAGAAAGATGATGAAGCTTACCAATCCTACTTAAACAAGCAAAAAGGATTTGTTGGTAATTTCTTGGCCGATCCTAGCTTTTACTTTGGAAATGAAGTAGCTAAACACAGAAACAAAGGAAACGCTAGATATACTGGATTCCCTACTCCGGAAAAGTTAGACGCTGCCGATTATGATATGGCTTATGCCAAGTATCAAGAAAGAATGGCAGATGCGGGAGATTTCCATTTTTATTTTGTTGGAAATGTTGACGAAGCACAAATTCAATCGCTATCTGAACAATATTTGGCATCCTTACCAAGTAATGGAAGAACAGAAGAATATAAAGCGCCAACTTTTAGACAAGCAGATAAGCATGAAAAGTTCATTGTGAATAAGGGAACAGAGCCAAAAAGTTCAGTTCAAATTTCTTGGTCTGAAGAGGTAGAATACGATGGTGATATGAGAATGGCTGTAGACGCTTTAGGAGAGGTACTTTCCATCAAACTTGTTGAAATTTTAAGAGAAGAAGAAGGTGGAGTTTATGGTGTGGGAGCACAAGGCAATCTAAGCAGAAGACCTTATCCTAATATCTCTTTTGGAATTTCTTTCCCTTGTGGACCAGAGAATGTGGACAAATTAGTGGCCTTGGCACTTAAAGAAGTTGAAAAGGTAAAAACGGAAGGTGTCAGTGAGAAAGACTTAAATAAGGTAAAAGAAACTTATTTGGTTGATTACAAAGAGCAGATTAAGACCAATAGATTTTGGATAAGCAGACTAATGGATGCAGATAAGTATGGAAAAGATCCAGCAAAGATCTTTGAGTACGAAGAAAAAGTAAATGCATTAACTCCAAAACAACTGTCTGAAATTGCTCAGAAATATTTAGACGACAATTACTTCTTGGCCATATTAATGCCAGAAGAAGGAGAGTAATATTTATTTGAAATTCCTAATAAAAGCAAGATGTATACATCTTGCTTTTTTATTTTTCTTATTTTTCTAACAATGTTCCGAAACTTATCCATAGGACTGTTTATACTGAGTATTTTGCTCTTTGCTTGTAGGAAAGAAGAAGATGCCTCTTCCCTATTTAATACAGCACCTAGCTGTCTTGATTTTACCAATATTCAAGATAGCATAATTACCGACAGTTTTAGCATCAGTTATCAATTTACAGTCAATCCGCTTGTCCCATCTTTTGGCACTATAGTTTTGGTAGATAGCAATGGAGCTAACTTAGATAGTTTGGATTTTGAGCTTACCTTACTGAAGTTGTTTGATGAGGCCAACTGCATTGATTTATCTAGAATAATCAATCAAAACGATACGGTAAAATGGCGAGAAACCTACCTTGTTCGGGATATCCCTACTTGGTATCTAGCTCCAATTGCAGAAAGTAATGCAGTTCTAAGGATTCGGAAGAAGGCACATTACTTAAGGGGTCAAGAATAGAATTATAATCTAAGTTGGAAAAATTTCAGATCCAACCAACGATTAAATTTATATCCAACTTCCTTTAAATGGCCTACTTCTTCAAAGCCTAATTTTTTATGGAATTTAATTCCAGCGAGATTATCCGCATCTACTCCTCCCATGATACTATGCACATGCTTGGTTTTAGCAATTTCAAGCAAACGATAGAATAATGCTTTGCCATATCCTTTCTTTTGATGATCCTGATGAATATGAACCGTATATTCAACAGTGAATTGATAGGCATGCCAATTCCTAAAAGGGCCATAAGTTATGAAGCCAGTAATTTCATTCTTGTCTAGCGAAACCAATATTGGCAATCCTGCCTTGGTCTTTTTATCAAACCAATCCTTTATCCATTCGAGATCATGAGCCTCATACTGGTATACTGATGTTGTATGTAAAATGGAATAATTATAGATTTCTAATAATTCATTTAAATCACTTTCTTCAGCTAGTCTTATTTGCATGAATAGAGATACAATTTATAGTTGAAGATTTTAAATTAGTTATTTTTATTCGATGGCAGGATTTCGCGAACAATCTCTCAAAAACTTGAGAAGAATAGCTCTCAACTTGCCATTGCCACTGCTTCGTCAGTTCAGTGGTCAGCACTTAATCTCAACAGTTTATCATACCGTATCGGATTCTGTTCTCCCACATTTATCGGCTTTGTATTCCCCAAAAGGCACCAAGGCCTTTATTGAAGATCTTGATTTTTTACTCGAACATTTTGAGGCAATCGATTACCATGAGCTTAATCGTAGAATTAAGAATGAATCTCCTTCGAAAAAACCAGCTTTCTTATTGACCTTTGATGATGGCCTTCGTGAATTCCATGATGTTATTGCACCCATATTGCTCAAAAAAGGTATTCCTGCAATTTGCTTCTTAAACTCTGCCTTTATCGATAATAAAGATCTGTTCTTTAGGTATAAAGCAAGTTTAATTCTAAATGCAGTAGGCGAAGATGCAGCAAAGAAGGAAAAGCTTAAAGCTCTATTTGAAAAAGAAAAGATAGAATCATTTATTCTTGGTATAGATTATGCCAATAGAACGATTTTGGACGATGCTGCTAATGCAATAGAAATTGATTTCGAAGCTTATCTAAGTCAGAACAAGCCTTATTTAAGTTCGGAACATATTGAATCACGAATCAAAGATGGATTTCACTTTGGATCACACAGCATCGATCATCCAGAATATCGCTTAATCTCTTTGGAAGAGCAAGTATATCAAACCAAAGAGAGCACCAGTGTTATCTGCGATAAATTTGACCTGTCCTACAAAACATTTGCATTTCCTTTTACCGATTATGGAGTAACAGAAGGTTATTTCGATCAAATCAAGAAGCAAGAAATCGTAGATCTTAGCTTTGGAGCCGCTGGTATAAAGAAGGATTCTGCCTTTAACAATTTCCAGAGAATACCAATGGAAACCAATGCCTACTCTGCTAAAGAAATATTAGGAGTAGAGTATCTTTATTATTTATTGAAAGCTCCTTTTGGTAAAAATAAAATTCAACGTAAATGATCCAGATTAAGGCATTAAATAAGAAGGAATTGGGTGAGTTTATTGTATCGGATGAATTCAAAGAAATGCCGCATTTACCAATCAGTACGCATCGAGCAATATCGCATATGCATAATCCAAGAGCGAATACTGAAGATGTATTATTGTTATTGGCTTATGAAGAATCTGACTTAGTAGGTTATCTAGGGGTTTTAGCAGACCGTATTCAATTGAAAGAAAAAGAAGATAATTGTGGTTGGTTGAGTTGCATTTGGGTTAATCCTAAACATAGGGGTAAACAGATTGCATATCAAATGGTCATGAGTGCTTTTGATCATTGGGATAATAAAATCGTAATTACTGAATTTACGGCTCCAGCGCAAAGGTTGTACGATAAGACCAAAAAATTTAGTCCCTTAAAAACCCTTGAAGGAATAAGAATTTACAGAAGATTAGATCTACAAAAAATTCTACCTCCCAAACATCCATTCTTTAGAAAGACAAAGAATTTACTTCGAATTATTGACAGTTTGACAAACTTAATTCTGGATCTTAGGTTTCCATTTTATAACATACCTTTTGGACAATACCAACTTGAAGTTGCAAGCCCATTGAATGAAGCGGATAATGCTTTCTTGGAAAAACATATAGATGCCGGATTATTTCAAAGAAAAGTTATTGATTGGAACTGGATTCTAAAATATCCTTGGATCAAGAATGGCAATCCTACAGATGAGAGTAAGAGGTATCATTTCTCATCCTTAGATAAATCTTTCCAATTTCAAACTGTAAGACTTAAAAACAAAGAATCCGAAACAGTTGCCATGTTGTTGTGTGCAATCCGAAATGGTCATTTAAGAATTCCCTTTTGTTATTACGAATGTGATAAGAATCAGATTGTTCAGTTGATTCGACATTTAATGAAAAAGTGGAAAATCAATACGCTTAGCTCCTATCGATCCGATTTGAATGAGGTATTAAAGAAAAATAGCAAGGAAGCACTTTATAGCAAAAAAATCTCAAGGGCTTATTTGATCAGTAATGCTTTGGCGGAAAAGCTAGATGCAAATAAATTATTTATTGCGGACGGAGATGGAGACTGCAGTTTTACATAAAAAAAGCCCCTTAAACTCTACCATTAATTTAAGGGGCCGACAGAATCAAAAAAATTGATTAACGTCTGTATTTATAGATATAATTATCTCCGTTAGTAGTAAATGTTGTATGCAACTCATCTTGATCCAATCGATCTAATTTCTGCAAAACTGGATCAATAGTTCCTACGAAAAGAACATTTATCGCAGAAGAATCCGCAGTGAATACATAAGCAGCTATTTCGGTCCAAGCATTGTTATTTTCCCATTGGAAACTTCCTCCTTTTGTGAATTGGAATTTGGAATTATCACCAGAAGTGGTATTGCTGCCATTTTGCCAAGTTTCATACAACTCCCATTCCTGAGATAACAAATCGATTACACTCATTTGTGGATCTGGATCTGGGTCAGGATCTGGGTTAACAATAGGATCCGGTAACTCAATAATGGGTATCGGATTTGGTTCATTTGGTGTTAAATCATTATCCTTTTTACAAGCGGATAATAATACTATAGAACTAAACAATAAAGACATTGTAATTCTTAAGGGTTTTTTTGTTGTCTTTTTCATAATCGTGGTATTTAAAAATTCAAATCAAAGACGGGCTGTCAAGACAACTGTTGCTAGCAACTCACGTCCAATAAGGGCTATTATTGACCAAATAAGCATACCGCTTGATGAAAGACAAAAAATCGTTGACCAAATGCTACTTTCTAGAATTAGAATTCTTAAACTTAGATTTACAATGCTAATTATGAGAAAGTTACTGCTGTCTGTATTTCTTTTTATTGCCTTCTTTGCCTACAGAATGCATTTCTGGGATTATGAATTTGGCACCCATATACTTTTAAATGCATTACTCGATGTAATACTTGCGGTTAGTTGTGGTATTCTCATTTATACACTGAATAAGAAGTACAGCGGGAGTTGGATATTCTTGTTTTCTTTAGGCTTGATATCCATCTTCTCTTATTTATTGTTCTACTCCCATAAGGTGGTATACCTTAACTACAGTGAACTACTCAATGAAGAAGGATTTTACCACATGTTTCACACCCTTTGCTTTCAATTATTGGATTCCTGCTCGATAATCATTACAGGTTCTCTGGTTTATCTGTTATTCCTGTTTTCTATTGAGAAGAAACTCATTCAAAAGGATTTGGAAGAACTAACCATTGCAAAAGAGAAAGAGGAATTGAAATACCTAAAAACGAAAATCAACCCCCATTTTATTTTCAATGGTTTAAATTCAATTTACCATGAAATTGATACAGATAAGGTCAATGCAAAAGACTTGCTTATCCAATTTTCCGACATTGTTCGTTACCATTTGCATCATGCTTCTATGGAACAAGTCAGCTTTGAAACGGAGCTAAAATACCTTCGATCTTACATCAAATTTAGATACCAAAATACCTCCGACTTTTTAAATTTAAGGGAATCCTATTCCGTTAAGGACAAAAAAACCAAAATCGCTCCCCTATTGGTATTGCCATTTTTAGAAAATGCATTCAAATATTGCAATTCCTCTAAAGAAAAAAAAGGTGAGATCAATGTAAATCTGAATTTTACTAAATCCAATTTAGAAATGAATTTGGTCAATACCTATGATCCAATCCACAGGCACAATCAGCCAAGTACAGGAATAGGGTTGCAGAATGTGAAGAAGAGATTAGAATTAAACTACCCCAATCGGCATAGCCTTAAAATAGAGGATAATCCAATAAATCAAATTTTTAGTTGCCATTTAAAAATTGCGATATGAGGGCAATGAAAACAGTTATCATAGACGATGAGCCATTGGCTAGGAAAGGCATTCAGACCAAACTGAGCAATCATCCAAGTATTGAATTAATCGGAGAAGCCCACAGCAGCAAAACGCTCAAAGATGCGATCTTGTACAAGGAACCAGATCTGATATTATTGGATATCATGTTGCGAGATACAAATTCCATAGAAGTCATAAAAACACTACCCAAGATTCCTTTAACTATTCTTACTACGGCTTATAATAATCATGCGCTTAATGGGTTTTCCATCAAGGCAATAGATTATCTGATGAAACCGATATCGGAAGAGAAATTATTCTCTGCGGTATACAGGGCTTATAAACTTTTTTGTTCTAATCAAGATAAGCCAGAAAAAATCATTGTAAAATCGGAAGGCAGGTATGTTCAATTGCTTTTGAAGGAAATCTTGTTTATTCAAGGCATGCAAAACTATGTGATCATAAACACCTTAAAAGGCAAGGTAGTTAGCAAAATAACAATGAAGGCAATTATGCAAAAGTTATCCAATGCGTTTATACAAATTCACCGCTCCTACATCGTCAACCGCAATTTGATTGACGGCTTTGAGAGAAACTCTGTCTATATGCAATCCCATGAAATACCAATTGGTAAAACCATGCGGAATAGTATCTATAGTACTCTGTTGGAAGAGTAGGTTTTTACAATATTTACTTCTGGGTTTGATTGTAATTTTTTCAAAATTTTATATTATTGTATTAATTAACATTCTTAAAATCAACAAAACAATTTTATCATGTCTAATATAATAATAGGTATGCCTTGTCAGTTGCAACTAGTTGAAGATAACAGTTATGTTGGAAATAGTTCTTCAATTGGACTGGCTGGTGGATTTGACTTCGAAAATTCAATAATTTTTTACGCTTATCACTCTCCTTCACATTCAAATAACCCAGATATATTTATTCTTCGAAATAACATAAATATGAAATATGTTGGAGAAGGAAATAATGGATTATATGGTGTGGATTCCAAAACAGATGCTATACCCTTTACAGTTGAAGAGGATTCTTCTGGATATACGTTAAAAACAGTTCCTTCAGATGATCGTGGCACTTGCTACGTATGTAATAGCGGAACTATAGGTTTATATTTAGAGCTTAGTTCATTAAGCCCGGAAGCTTTGAAATTTAAGAATTCTGGATAATCGCAATAAATTAATAAGATATGACTTTTATCCCTGATTTAAGTAAACAATATTTATTCCAAACAAATGATGGTAATTATATTGGAAAAGATGCTAATGGCTTGGTTATGGGAGTAACTAAATCAGATGCATCAGAATTTATATTCTCAAACGCTCTTTTAGCATTGCCAAGCCAGAATGCATTTTATATTGGGCCATTTAACACTGAAATGTACATAGGTATTGGTCAGGATGGTATGAGTATAGTTCTTGGATGGGATTCTTCGGCTGTGAACTTAAATGTAGTAGGGGAACAAGATTATTTTACTATCAGAACAGCGCCTAATATCGATGGTATTTGGCCAGGTGAACAATTAGAAGCTGGACCAATGGCCATTTGTAAAGTTAATAACTCGGATTTACAATTTGGATCATATCTTGATAACAATGTATTGACATTTAGCGCAATAGAGGTTTAACATTAAATCAATCTTATTTGTTGCGCCCAAGTCACTTTTGGTTCTTCTAGAGGGTTTTTATAATAAAAAGCAAGCTTGATTAAGGAAATGGATTGACTTCGTCTTTCCTTTGAGCTCCGTAGTCTAAATGAAAAGCCTAAAATCGAAGATTTAAGCTTTTTGTATTTCTCAAGAATCAAAGCAAGCTTTGTTCTTAGAAATACAAAAAGTCTGCTCCAATGAGCAGACTTTTCATTCTTAAGTGACCTCGGCAGGATTCAAACCTGCAACCTCCAGAGCCGTAATCTGGTGCACTATTCAGTTATGCTACGAGGCCAATGCGGGGCAAAATTAGTCAAATTAGACTAACGAATTACCTTAGTCTACATTCAATACGGAACGGTATAAATCTTCGTAAAGAGGCAATATATTTACGATGTCAAATTTTTTGGCTTGCTGGAAAGCTTGTTTTTTGAACTTTTTCAATAATTCATCATCCTGCAATAGTTGAATTGCTTTTGCCGACATATCATCCACATCGCCAACATTGCTTAAGTATCCAGAATAACCATCAATATTAACTTCTGGAATACCTCCAGTATTGGATGAAATTACTGGTACACCAACCGACATTGCCTCTAAAGCAGCTAAACCAAAACTCTCAAATTCGGAAGGCAATAAGAACAAATCGGCCAGGCCTAACATGTGTTCTGTATCTCTCACCTTACCCAACATTTTTAAATCCTCTTGTAAATTATTTTTTCTGCAGAACTCTTCTGCCATGTGTCGATCGGGTCCATCACCTATTAGCATCAGTTTGGCTGGCATGGCTTGTCTTATCTTCAAAAAAACCTGAAGTACATCCTTCAATCTTTTGACCTTTCGGAAATTAGATACATGGGCCACAATTCTTTCCCCGTTTGGTGCCATGCTTCGTTTGAGCTCTAAATCCAGTTCTGGTTCATCGCATTCTTCTATGCAAACAAAATTTGGAATAACATCAATATTCCTTTGGATATCAAAATGATCTAAAGTATCCTTCTTCAAGCTTTCTGATACAGCAGTAACCCCATTGGATTGATTAATGGCAAAGGTAATAACTGGCTCAAAGGAGCTGTCTTTTCCCACTAGAGTAATATCCGTTCCATGAAGGGTAGTTATAAATGGTACTTCTATGCCTTCTTTTCTCAGTATTTGCTGTGCCATAAATGCTGCTGATGCGTGGGGTATGGCATAATGAACATGAAATAAATCCAATTTGGCCGATTTGGCCACATCCACCATTTTACTGGATAATACCAACTCATAAGGTGGATAATCAAAGAGCGGATAATCAGAAACATTTACTTCATGGTATTGTACATTTTTAAAGAACTTATTTAACCTAACTGGTTGTTGGTAAGTGATAAAATGTACTTGATGACCTTTACTTGCTAGGGCTTTACCCAATTCCGTTGCAACAACTCCACTACCTCCAAATGTTGGGTAGCAAACGATACCTATATTCATTGATTACTTTCCTCTACTTTTTGCACTTCCAAATTTCGGTTTTTTGAATGAGCTATTGCCGCATAAATTTTCTCTTGAATCCTAGTTCTGATGTTTAAACTCAACAGTTTTTTATTGTTGGCATCTGGATAAACGCGATTAGATAAAAAGACATAAACCAGCTCCTCCTCCGGGTCTACCCAAGCGTATGTTCCTGTAAAACCAGAATGTCCAAAGCTTTTAAAGGAAATACAATCACAAGTAGGACCTGGTTCTCCGTGAAATGCTGGTTTATCAAATCCTGCTCCTCTCCTATTTTCATCTGGATTATGGGGCAAACTGTCCACACAGAATTGGCATTTGGAATATTCGTTTAATACTTCTGCTTTTAAGTATTGCTCTCCGGCATAACTCCCATGCTGCAAATACATTTGCATCAATATACCTACATCATTTGCTGTAGCAAATAGTCCGGCATGTCCTCCCACTCCACCAAGCATCGCCGCTCCTGGATCATGGACGTAACCATGAATCAATTGCTTGCGAAAAATTTTATCATTCTCGGTTGGAATTATTTCACCCAAAGAATATTTGTCTAATGGATTGAAGGTAGCTCGATGCATGCCCAGTTTAGAATAAAACTCATCCGCATTGTATTGTTCTATTGGCTCTTTGGTAATCTTCTCTACGATTAACTTCAGGAAATAATATCCTATATCACTATATCTATATTCTTTTTTGGGATTGACTTTAGCGCGATGAACAATCCTATAAAAGATGGTATCCCTGTATTCGTCAATCATGAAAAAATCTTTTGCTACTTGTACAGGGTATTTTTCGGATTGGGCAGTACTATAAATGTCAAATCTCGGTTGCCCTTTATGGAGTGTCTTGTTGTAAAATGGTATCCAGGCAGCCAAACCTGCTTGATGAGCTAAAATTTCTCGAAGTTTCAATTCTTCATAATCTGTTCCCCTTACCATTTTCAAATGTTTCCCCAAATTGTCTTCCAAGGAGAGCTTTCCCTTGCTTTCCAAGTCCATTACTGCCAGAAGAGTTGAAGCTATTTTGGTAACCGAGGCCAAATCATATAGATCAGTTGATTTAACTTTTTGGCTGCTGTCATAGGTGGTATAGCCGAATTGCTTTTTATAAATCACCTTCCCCTCTTTGGCAATCCAAAGTTGAACACCTGGATATGCTTTGGCATCCAAACCTTCTTTGACTACTTCATTGACAGCTAAAAAATCCTGAGAAGATAATCCTACTTCTTCCGGTGTGGTATATTTCAATCGCATTGGTTCTGCAGATACCAAACCATCACCCAATTTTATTCTGTCAGAAATACTTATGGGTAATTTACCTTTGGCTTGAATGCCCCCGAAAATTAGCTGTGCGGATAACTCCTGTGATACTTTACTATTCTGATAAGACATGATGAGTGCATCAACATATTCTGCCGCAAGAAAATTCTTCAAGCTATATGGGTTGGCAAAAACATCCAGAATGACCTTTTTCTTCATCCGAAGGATATTGATGAAATTCTTAAACTCTACATCCAGGTCCGCCTTTATCCAAGGATGTTTATTGGATTTGTGGATACTTACAATGATTTCATCATAGGTAAGTAAAGTGTCCATCAACAATTTCTGGTCTTTGATACTTAGTTTGTCATAATGTAAAGTATCCACCTTGGCATATAAATTTAATGCATGTTGAAAAGGTCTATATGTTGCTCCATCATGACTTAAAGCCAAAGAAACGATTCGCTTTTTTTCTAAAGATTTTATCGGCAGATTTTGGCTTTCATTTCGCAGCATGGTTATGCTGGCCTCCACCAATTGTCTATTTAAAAACGCATAATTAGGATGATTCAAATCTTCCATTAAACTATCCATCTTAATAGCTTGCAATTGATTTAATCCTAGCCACTCTTTTGCTTTTAGAATTTTTAGGGATGAACTTTCAATGCTTTCCACATCAAGTCGGCCATCAGATATGGCAGTTTTGACTAAGGCCACTGTTTTGGGAATATCTTGAGGTAGCAACAATACGTCATTGCCAGCAAGAATGGCTTGTAAATCAATCTCCTCTGCCTTTTGGTATTTGGAAACTCCTCCCATATTCAAACCATCCGTGAAGATTAAACCTTCGAAATCCAATCCATCAATTAGAATATCCTTAACAATCTCTTTACTTAAGGAAGAGGCCGTTTTTTCTTGCATCATCTGTGGTAAATAGAGATGTGCAGTCATCATACCACCAATCCCAGCATCAATGAGTTCTTTGAAGGGGAATAATTCCAATTCTTCAATGTGTTCTTTAGAATGATTGACTACCGGTAGGGTGATGTGCGAATCTGAATCGGTATCTCCATGACCAGGGAAATGTTTGGCTGTCGCCAATACTTTTCCTTCTTGCATTCCCTTCATATAGGCAATTCCTTTTCTAGCCACATTCCTTTTATCCTCTCCAAATGAGCGCGCAAAAATCACGGGATTGTCAGGATTGTTGTTGACATCTACTACTGGTGCAAAATTGACATGAACGCCTAATCTTCGAAATTGGCTCGCAATATCTTCTCCCATTCTTTCAATTAGCTGGTCGTCTTGAATGGCCCCAAGTGTCATTTGCCAAGGATACTTGATGGTGCTATCCAATCGCATGGATAATCCCCATTCACCATCAATAGCGATCATTAAAGGCACTTTAGATTTAGACTGATAAATATTGGTTAAGCGAGCTTGTCTTGCTGGTCCACCTTGAAAGAAAGTCAATCCTCCTATGTGGTACTTTTCGATCGTTTCTAATATTTCATCTCGATGTTTATTGTCCAAATTAGAGTATGCAGCAACATTAAATAATTGGCCAATCTTTTCCTCCAAAGTCATTTTTTGGTGAATTGAATCTGCCCAAGATTGCCCTTCATTTACAAATGGTGGATCATACTCCCTTTTATCTGCGTGAAATGAAATGGATAAGGCACTAAAAATAAACAGTATAAATACGACTCGCTTCAAGAAATTGGATTTTAATTCAACCATCTAAAGTAATTATTCAAAGAAGTTTAAATCCGAACAAAAACTTGACTTATAAACAGTCAGAGGTGAATGACCAAACAATAATTGAACCAGTTTTTAGTTCATTTTATTAAATTTGGATCATGTTTTTTGGCTCCATTAGTCGCGGTAGAAAACCCAAGCAATTTAACTTCCATACAAGGTTCTATAATGAAGATAAGGAAGATTTAATGAACCGTTATGCTCAAATTGAAGCTGAAATTACAGGTGAATCTTCCTTAAAAAGAAGGGCAGGATATACCCCAAGATTAAGGGAAAGATGGATACAGAACAAAAAGACAAGCAACTTTGAGAAAAAATCAAATATTCGTTTGGTATTTATCATTTGTCTCCTGTTGGCTCTTTCCTATTGGATGCTCTATTTTTGATGTTCTTTCCGCAGATAATTCACTAGCTTTAATCTTTCATTTTTTTTCACTCATTATCTTTTAAATGCCTGATATTGTTCACTTATTACCAGATGCTGTTGCCAATCAGATTGCAGCAGGAGAAGTTGTTCAACGTCCGGCTTCCGCTGTAAAGGAACTTTTGGAAAATGCCATTGATGCCAAAGCATCCAAGATTCATTTAATTGTCAAAAATGCGGGTAAATCCTTACTTCAAGTTATTGATAATGGGATTGGCATGACGGAAACAGATGCCAGATTGGCTTTAGAAAGACATGCGACTTCCAAAATTGAAAAGGTAGAAGATTTATTTTCTTTGAATACCATGGGGTTTCGTGGGGAGGCGCTTCCTTCTATCGCTGCTGTTTCTCAATTTGAATTAAAAACCAAGACTCCAAATTCTGAATTGGGTAGTCAAATAATTGTTGAAGGAAGTAAACTTAAATCACAGGAGGCTTGTCAATGCCAGGAGGGTTCTAATATTTATGTAAAGAATTTATTTTTCAATATTCCCGCTAGGCGGAATTTTCTAAAAAGCAATACAGTTGAGTTAAAACACATTGTTGAAGAATTTCTTCGCATTGCCTTAATTCACCCTGAGGTTGCAATGAGAATGACCAATGAGTCGAATGAAGTTTATAATCTTCCTAAGGCAGTCTTTCGGCAAAGGATTATTCATGTTTTTGGGAAAAAATATGATGAGCGATTGGTTCCAGTAAATGAAGAGACCGATATTGTAAAGGTTTCTGGATTTGTAGGGAAGCCCGAATATGCAAGAAAGACAAGAGGTGAACAGTTTCTGTTTGTAAACAACCGTTTTATCAAAAGTGCTTATTTGAATCATGCCATAGCCATGGCTTTCGAAGAATTGATTTCTAAAGACCACTACCCTTCCTACTTTTTACAAATGGAAATTGATCCTGAAAAAATTGACATTAATATACATCCTACCAAAACTGAAATAAAGTTTGAAGAGGAGCGTGCTATTTATGCAATTATTAGAACTGCTGTTCGCGAAGCCTTAGGTAAATATAATATTGCTCCATCCTTGGATTTTGACCAGGACAACAATCTTAACGTACCGATTCTAAAGAAAGGCGAGGCAATTAAAATACCTACGATTCAGGTAGATCCAGAATTTAACCCATTTGAAAAAGAAAGACAATCGAATGGAAGTAGAGATATCACCCATAAAAAAGACAATCTGATAAAAGATTGGGATAAATTATTTCAAACTCCTGATATATACCAGCAAGCGGAACTTCAATCTGATGATGAAACATCAAGTAATGATTTTTCTGAGGTTTATCAGTGCATGCAATTGCACAACAAATACATTATCAGTCCGATTAAATCTGGATTCATTCTGGTTGACCAACATGCAGCTCACCAAAGGGTATTAATTGATCAATTTCAAACCAATGGTCAATTTGCCACTCAGCAATTGTTAATGCCAGAGGAACTAGAATTATCCGTCGAAGATTGTATGATCTTGGAAGAGGTGATGGAAGAAATAAAGGTAATTGGATTTGATATACGGCCATTTGGCAAAGGGCATTATATCATCGATGGTAAACCCACAGTATTAAAAGATAAATCTTCAAAAAAAGTTATTGAAGAGTTATTGGAAGACTTTAAAAATCAAAGCCTAAATCTGAAAAATAGGCAGACTATAGATCTACATCAATCTTTGGCACGAAGCATGAGTATTCGTTCTGGACAGAGATTAAGTCCTAAAGAGATGAAACATTTGATAGATGAATTGTTTGCCTGTGAAATGCCATATGCCCTTCCAAATGGAAGAACTATAGTGGTAACATATTCTCTTGATGACTTGAATAAACAATTTAAGAAAAGATGAATATTGGAGGAAATGCATTAGGAAGTATTCCGGATGTAGTAAAAAATTTAATCATCATTAATGTTTTGATGTTGCTTGCTACAGTAGTAGCTGCAGAATCAAATTTTGATCTTACCGACTTATTAGGATTACATCATTGGTCTAGTTCATTATTTAAACCCCATCAATTAATTACCTACATGTTTATGCATGGAGGGTTTACCCATCT
>JGI12316J15310_10000048_pt43 | contig 68987 bp, 68 predicted proteins | sample MarCyaLeptolynsp_FD_15310 | JGI IMG/M metagenome (IMG submission 15310) | reverse complement strand
CGCGCCATGGCCATGAGCGCGCTGTCCTGCCGCCAAGCGCCGTAGAGCGGCACGACGGTCTGGAACGCCGCGACGGCGAGCGCGGCGGCGAGCGCCAGATGACCGATCTCGGTGATCATGATCCGCCTCCCTGGCCGTCCTTCCAGTGGCCCTGTTTCTTCAGGCTGTCCGCGACTTCCTTCGGCATGTAGTTCTCATCGTGCTTGGCCAGCACCTCGTCGGCCTGGAACATCGCGCCCTGCAGGTGGCCCTGGGCGACGATGCCCTGACCCTCGCGGAACAGGTCGGGCAGGATGCCGACATAGCGGATGGTCACGGTCGAATTGCCGTCGGTCACGCGGAAGCGGACCTCGGCATCGGCCGGACCTTTCTCGACCGAGCCGGCCTCGACTAGGCCGCCGACGCGGATCCGGCGGTCCGGATCGACCGGCTTGGCCTGCAGTTCGGTCGGAGAGAAGAAGAAGACGACGCTGTCCTCGAACGCGGTCAGCACCAGGGCGGCGGCGATCCCGAGGAAGGCCAGGCCACCGGTGATCATGGCGATCCGCTGGTTCTTGCGGGTCATGCGCCACCTCCCTCGGCCTGACGGCGGCGGGGATCCGCGCCCAGCGCGCGGAGCCGTTCGACCTCCGCCTCGCCGCGGCGGGCGGCGGTCCATGAACTGACGAGCAAGCCGATCAGGACGGCGGCGGCAATACCGTAGGACGGCCAGACAAAGGCCGCGTATCCGCCCATCGAGAAGTAGTCCACGCCCGGTTCTCCCCGGTCTGTGTTTCTCGGGTCCCGCCAACCCCTCGTCGGGCAAATCTAAGGGTTTCGACCCGCCGCGCCAAGACGCACGCGCCTGCGGCGAAACGCGCCGGAGGTGCGGTCAGTCGGCGGCGGCGGCCAGCCTGAGCTGACGCAGGCGCCGGTCGGCGAACAAGGCGCGCAGGCGCAGGATCATCATCACGCCGAACAGCGAGAAATACGCGCCCGCCATCAGCAGCAGCGGCAGCAGCATTTCCGGGGCGATCGTCGGCCCATCCATGCGGATCACGCTCGCCGGCTGGTGCAGGGTGTTCCACCAGTCGACCGAGAACTTGATGATCGGCAGGTTCACCGCGCCGACCAGGGCCAGGACCGCGCCGGCCCGCCCGCCACGGTCCGGGTCGTCGAAGGCGTTCACGAGCGCGATATAGCCGAGATAGAGGAAGAACAGGATCAGGACCGAGGTCAGCCGCGCGTCCCAGACCCACCAGGTGCCCCACATCGGCTGGCCCCAGAGCGAGCCGGTGGCGAGCGCGATCAGCGTGAAGCCGGCGCCGAGCGGCGCGGCGGCGCGGGCCGCCAGGTCGGCCAGGATGTGCTTCCAGATCAGGAACGACGCCCCGGCGAGCGCCATCACCGAGTAGCAGGCCATGGCCGCCCAGGCGGCCGGGACGTGCACGTACATGATCCGCACGGTCTCGCCCTGCTGGTAATCGGGCGGGCTGTTCAGGAGCGCGTAGTAGAGGCCGCTGGCGAACAGGCCGGCGCAGACCACCGACAGGATCGGCAGGATGGCGTTGGCGATGCGGAAGAACCGGGTCGGGTTGGCGAAGCGGTGCATGCCGGTGATATTGCCTACTCGAGGGCCTGGCGCAAGGCGGCACCGGCGGCGAGTGGCGCCAGCGGGATGGTGGCGGCGAGAATCGCCCCCATGAAAAGCAGGCTGGTGCGGAAGGCCAAGCCCGTGGCCGCCGCCTCGATCGCCGAGACCGCGAAGATCAGGATGGGAATCAGCAGCGGCAGGACGATCAGCGCGACCAGCACCCCGGCCCGGCGGGCGCCGACCACAAGGGCGGCGCCGACCGTGCCGAACAGACTGACCACCGGAGTGCCAAGCGCCAGGGTGGCGACCAGCACAGCATAGGCCTCGGCGGCGAGGTTGAGGCTGACCGCCAACAGCGGGGCCAGCACCAGCATCGGCAGCCCGGTCGTCAGCCAATGGGCCACCGCCTTTGCCACGGCCAGCAGGGACAGGGGCAGCCCCGAGAGCGCTAGCTGGTCGAGCCCGCCGTCCTCCGAGTCCTGCTGGAACAGCCGGTCGAAGGACAGCATGGCGGCGAGCAGCGCGGTCACCCACAGGACGGCGGGCGCGATCCGGGCGAGAAGCTCCGGCGTTGGGCCGAGGCCGAGCGGGAACAGGGTCACGACCACGACGAAAAACGCCAGCGTCATGGCGATGTCGGTACCCTGGCGTCGGGCGAGCCGCAGGTCGCGGGCGATGACGGCGAGGAACGGGTTCACACCAGCGCCTCGTCGAACGGCATGTCGGCGAGGCGCCAGGGAAAGGCGCCGGGATCCAGGCTGGCGGCCTCAGGTCCGAGATCGAGGGCGATATGGGTGGCGGCGATCACCATGCCGCCGGCCGCCCGGTGCCCCGCGATCGCGCGCTCCAGGGCGGCGACCGAGGCCGTGTCCAGGCCGACCGTCGGCTCGTCGAGCAACCAGAGCGGACAGCCGGACGCCACGACACGGGCCAGCGCCACACGCCGGCGCTGACCCGCCGAGAGCCAGGCGGCGGGCAGGTCAGCGAGCCGTTCCAGGTCGAGCAGCGCGAACGCGGCATCGAGGCGGCTGCCGGCGGCCCGGCCGGCGATTGACAGCGCGACCTCCGCGTTCTCCCGGGCGCTGAGCGCCGTTTTCAGCGCGTCGGCATGGCCGAGATAGGCGATACGCTGGGCATGCGCCTCGCGGTCTTCGCGGATCGCGGCGCCGTCCCACAGCACTCGGCCCTTCAGCGGCGGCAGCAATCCGGCGACCACCCGCAGCACGGTGCTTTTTCCCCCACCATTCGGCCCGGCCAACCGCAGCGCGCCGCCGGGCGCGAGCTGACAGGAGAGCCCGGCGAAGACCGGACGCCCGCCGCGGGCAACGGCGATGTCCTGGACGTCGAGCGGGGCGGGGTCGGGGATAAATGCCTTCATCGCCCCTCTATAGCGCGGAGCGGCGGCCATTTCATCGATTGGAGACAAACGGGAAAGAGACCGGTGGAAGCGGCACCGCATCTGCGGGGGGAGGGGAGGGTGCGGCGCCGCTTCCGAGGCAGTCCGGGAGTAAACTCCCAACCAATCGATGGCTTTTGACTGGCCTTGTCATACATATGGGAAGGTCTGGGCCGTCTTTCGAGTGGCTTGTCTTCCTGCGACACTCCGCCGCAACGCAGCAACGGCGAGGATTGGCGTGGATCGGCCCCTCGTCTAGATTGCGGCCGATCAAGGGAGGAAGACAAATGCCGTTCACGCCCGCGTCCGACGCGCTGAAGCATATCAAGGTGATCGACCTGACCCGGGTGCGCTCCGGCCCGACCTGCGTGCGTCAGCTGGCCGATTGGGGCGCCGACGTCATCAAGGTGGAGCTGCCGGAGGCGCTGGAGGCCGGCAACCAGCTGGGGGGCAAGCGCCACGGCTCGGATTTCCAGAACCTGCACCGCAACAAGCGCGCTCTGTCCCTCAACCTCAAGGATCCGGATGGGGTGGCGGTGCTGAAGAAGCTGGTGGAAAGCGCCGACGTGGTGGTCGAGAACTTCCGCCCGGACGTGAAGACGCGCCTCGGCGTCGATTACGACGCCCTGTCGGCGATCAATCCCGGCATCGTCTACGCCTCGATCTCGGGCTTCGGCCAGGACGGACCCTACGAGAAGCGCCCCGGCTTCGACCAGATCGCCCAGGGCATGGGCGGGCTGATGAGCATCACCGGCCTGGTGGGTCAGGGGCCGGTGCGCGCGGGCATCCCGGTCGCCGATCTGACGGCGGGCCTGTTTTGCTCGATCGGCATCCTGGTGGCGCTGCACGAGCGCACCCAGAGCGGCAAGGGCCAGTGGGTGCAGACATCGCTGCTCCAGGCCATGACGTTCATGCTCGATTTCCAGGCGGCCCGCTGGACGATGGATGGTGAGGTGCCGAAGCAGGCCGGCAATGACCACCCGACCTCGATCCCGACCGGCGTGTTCACCACCACCGAAGGCCACATCAACATCGCCGTCGCCGGCCAGGCGATCTGGAAGCGGTTCTGTTCGGCGATCGGCCGCGACGACTTGGCCGAGCACCCGGACTACGCCACCGGCGAGCTGCGCTCGGCCAACCGCCACGCGCTCAACGCCATCATTGACGCGGTCACCCGAACCAAATCGTCGGAGGCCTGGGTCGACCTGTTCAACGAAGCGGGCGTGCCGGCGGGGCCGATCAACACCATCGACAAGGTCTTTCAGGACCCGCAGATCAAGCATCTCGGCATGCAGCGCGGCGTCGACTCGCCGACCGTCGGCCGCCGGGTCGACCTCGTCGGCCAGCCGGTCGCGCTCTCGCGCACGCCGAGCGAGATCGTCCGCCATCCGCCCGATCCGGGCGAGCAGACCGATGAGATCCTCGCCGAACACGGTTTCAGCGAGACCGAGATCGCCGATCTGCGCGCCCGCAGCGTCGTCTAACCGATACACCAGGAGTTCGAGTCCCATGGCCACCCAGGCTGCAGACAGTTCCGAGACCCGTCTTATCGTCGAGCGCCGCGGGCGCGTCGGCGTCGTCACGTTTAACAACCCGGCCAAGCACAACGCCATGTCGCTGGAGATGTGGCGCGAGGGCCGCGAGGCCGTCGCCACCTTCGCGGATGACGACGAGATCCGCTGCGTCGTGCTGACCGGGGCGGGCGACAAGGCCTTCGTCGCCGGCGCCGACATCTCCAAGTTCGAGAACGAGCGCGCCTCGGTCGAGCATATCGAGGTCTACAACAAGGCGGTCGCCGACTTTCACGATGCCGTTCAGGGCCTGACCAAGCCGACCATCGCGCGGATCAACGGCTATTGCATCGGCGGCGGCCTGGCGATCGCGTTGGACGCCGACATCCGCGTGTGCTCGGACGACAGCCGCTTCGCCGTGCCGGCGGCCAAGCTTGGCATCGGCTACGTGTTCGAGGGCATTCGCCGGCTCTACGACATCGTCGGCCCGCAATTCGTCGCCGAGATCTTCTATACCGCCCGTCAGTTCGACGCCGAGGAGGCGCGGATCATGGGGCTGGTGAACCGCGTGGTGCCGAAGGCCGAGCTGGATGACGCCGTCTGGTCCCTGGCCGATCGGATCGCTGGCAACGCGCCGCTGTCGGTGCAGGCGGTCAAGGCTTCGCTGATCGAGCTCGCCAAGCCGCAGGACGATTGGGACCTCTCCAAGCCCGAGGCGGCGGTGCGCCGATGTTTCGACAGCAATGACTACAAGGAAGGGCGCACGGCCTTCATGGAGAAGCGCAAGCCGAACTTCACGGCGACCTGACCGGCTCAGGGGAGACGGAGGCGATGCCCGCATCCTTTGCCGACCTTCACGCCCGCGCCGCCGCCCGCAAGGGCGGCGAGGCGGCGCTGGAGGCGCTTCTCACCGATCCCTTGCCGGCGGCCGACCTGGCGGCCATCCCCGATGACCGGTGGCTGTCGGACATGACCCGGCGAATCTTCCAGTCCGGGTTCAACTGGAAGGTCATCGACGCCAAGTGGGACGGCTTCGAGGCGGCGTTCTGGGGCTTCGACGTCGGGCGTTGCGCCCTGATGAGCGACGCGGATCTGGACACGCTGGTCTCCGACAAGCGGATCGTGCGCAACGGGGCGAAGATCCGGTCGGTCCGCGACAACGCCGACTTCCTGCAGGAGCTCGCCGCCGAGCACGGATCCGCCGCGACATGTTTCGCCGACTGGCCGGGCGAGGACTTCGCCGGCCTGCTGGAGATGCTGAAGAAGCGCGGCTCCCGCCTCGGCGGGCGGGTCGGGGCGATCACCCTGCGGTTCATGGGCCGGGACGGCTATGTGCTGTCCGATCACGTGGCCAAGGCGCTCATCCGGGAGGGCGTCGTCGACAAGGAGCCGTCCTCGCGCAGGGACATGGCGGCGGTGCAGGCGGCGTTCAACACCTGGACCGCCGAGAGCGGGCGGCCGCTCACCCATATCAGCCGCGTCCTGGCCTTCACTGTGGACGGGTAGCGGCGCGCAAACGGAAAGGCCGGCCCGGAGGCCGGCCTCACAAGCGTCATTCGGTGCGGCGCGTCAGTTGGCGCTGGCCACCACGAAGTCCATGACCCGCGGCTGTTCCCGTTGCAACGGTCCCACGCCCAGCAGTTCCTGCCACATGACCTCGTGGAAGAAGAACTTGGTCGTGTTCACCACCACCTGCAGGATCACCAGCACGCCGGCCGCGAACGGCTGGCCGATGAACACGTAGTCGATGCCGGCGTTGATCGCGGTCACCACCACCCGATATGTGAAGGCCTTGTATCCGGCCACCGTGGCGTAGGTCCAGGCGTTCTCCTGAACCGGTTCCGCCTCGGCCTCGATCACCGCCCTCTGGCGGGCGTACTCGGCCTCGCTGACCGTTCCCTGCTCGCGCAGGACCTCGAGCTGGGCCAGACGCTGGGCCCGGTCGGTGGCCTTGCCCGTGAAGGTGACGTCATCGAACGGGCTGGCGTAGGTCGCGCCCTCGGCAAGCGGCATGCGCAGCCCCTGTTCGACCGCGGGGTAGATCGAACTCGCCCAGGCGGCGACCGTCTGAACCTTCTCCAGCGGGCCCGGCTCGGCGGCGATATTGGTCGGCAGCCAGGCCTCCATGGCCTCGCCGAACGCCGGCGCGCCATTCTCCATGGCCGCGAACTGATAGCGCACCTCGACGGCGTCGTAGCGGTTCGCGACCCGGAACCCGGCCTCCACGAACAGTTCCGGGATCACCAGGTCGTTCGAGACGGCATGGGTCACGACGGAATCGCCCACGGCCCGGATCTCGTCACCAAGCCAGCCGGTCGAGGTCGGCAGCACCCACATGCAGGACACGTCCCAGCCGCTCTTGTACCGGGTCAGGGTGGCGTAGATGTCGGATCGCGTGCAGTCGGTGGCGATGCCCCAGCCATCCGGATGGGCCAGGGTGTTGACCATGATCTCGACCGATCCGGTCAGCGTGCCGTCGGCGCTGCTGAGCAGGACGATGCGCCGGACCGGCCCATAGTCCTCCGGGTTCACCTGGGCGCCGAAGTCCGGCTGGGTGATCTCGGCGAAGCCGACATCGACCACGGTGTAGGACCCGGAGGGCAGGGGAATGTCCTTGCCGGAAACCCGGAGCATGTTGCTCACCGTGTCGCCGACGGCGATCGCCTGCGCTGGACCGGCGCTCAGGACACCCGAGGCGAGGACGAGGACGGCCAGCGACAGCGAGAGGCGGGCCGTGATGCGGGAGAGGAACTTGACCATCAGGACACGGGCTCCGCGGTGGGTTGCGCGATGTAGTCGAACTCCACCAGTTCGGAGCCATCGCGGCGCTGGCCGGCGATGTAGGAGTCCCAGGCCACGTCGTTGGCGATCTGCGCCATGGAATGGGTGACGACGATGGCCGCGGTGATGTAGCCCGAGACCGCCGCGTTCACCGTGACGATGAAGGCCAGCAGGTAGTCCACCGACACCCGGAACAGGTTGTAGGAAATCGTCTTGGCGACCAGCGTCTGGTAGTAGTCCTCCAGCGTCGGCGGCGGGGCGACGTTGTCGACGGCGGCGAAATACACCGCCAGATCCTCCTCGCGGATGACGCCGGCGGCCGCCAGATCCTGCAGCGCGCGTTTGCGCGACGCCTTGCTGGCCCGACCGATCGCGTCCGGATCGACTGAGCCATCGTCGACGACGACCAGGGGCTGCGGCACGGCGCTGTCTCCGAGTTTCTCGGCGAGGCGGCCGCGCAGGCCGCTCTCGAACAGTTCAGAGGTCAGGCCGGCCCAGGCGTTGAGGTCGTTGACCACCGCGTACTTCTGCGGGTCGGCGATCACCGTCTCGAGTGTCCAGTCGGCCTTGGCCGGCGCGAGGCCGCCGAGTTCGAGGCCGTCGAAATGATAGCGGGCGTCGAGGATGTCGTGGCGGTTCGACAGCCGGAAGCCGACCGTCAGCCACTCTTTCGGCATCGCGAAACCGCCATCGGCGGCGAACGCCTGAGCGGCCTGCCACGCCGCCGTGCCACCGGTCGCCGGCTTGGTCGTCTCGGTCACGAAATAGCAGAAGCCGTCGACGGCGGTGCGGTAGAGGTTCAGCTTGGCGAGGACGCCGTCGCGCAGACAGGCGTCGGTGGTGCCCCACCCCTTGGTGACCGCGATCGCGTTGGTGTTCACCTCGACGATCCCGCGGACCCGGTCGCCGTTCAGCTGAAGCAGGATCGCGTTGGCGATCGTCCCGTAGGCGCCGGCGACGCCGGAGACCGTGTTGTGGCCCATGCCGGCCACCGTCCACTCGCCCTCCGGCAGCGGGAATTGCCGGCCGTTCAGCTCGGCATAGCCGGCGACGGTCTCTCCGACCTCAAGCGCCCGGGCATCCGGGGCCATGACAGTCGCCGCGAGGGTCGCGAGCGCGAGTCCCCCCAGCCGGCCCATCAGCCTTCTCAGGTTTCCGTCAAACACGCGCAGCACCCCCGTAGGTTGTAACGCTTTCTCTGTTGGTCGGTAGGACCAGGACCCCGTGTCATCGTCTGTGGACGAGGCTACTGCTGAAGCTGGACCACCGTGTTCGTCGTCTCGAGCGGGCCATTCTCATTGACCTCGACCTCGGGCTCGGAGAACGCGTACAGGCCGCCGACCAGGCCGATCGTCATGCCGGTCACGGCGCCGACCAGTCGCGGCTGCAGCACCGTGTAGCTGCCGGCGGTCATCAGCGCGCTGTCGATGCCGCCAGCCAACGCCGTGTACCCCGCGGCCACGGCGGCCGGAGTCGAGAAGATCGGGGTTAGGGCGCCGTTCACCGCCCCAGCGGTCGCCGCATAGGCCGGGCCGACGACCGGCGCGATCACCGGCGTGACATAGGGCAGCCCATAGGCGCCGATCATGGTACCGGCCAGGGTCAAGGCGAAGGTCTTGGCCAGGGTGTCCGTTGTGTCCGCCGTCGCGGGCCGGGCGAAGACCAGCGCCGCCGACAGCACCAGAATGGTCAGTGTGAGTGGTCGACGCATGCTTCCCCCTTGCGGTTCCCGCAGTTCAATCGACGCGCGCACCTCAGATCAGCGACCTCCCCAGGTGCGCGGAGAAAGTATGCAAGGTAACTCATGGACCGGCAATAAAATTTCGAGCTCGGTTGAATTAACTATTCGGCGATTTTGGTGACGATTTTGTGCTGGTGCGGACGTCAGCCGGTCGCCCGACCGTCCATGATCAACCGGGACAAGGACCGGGCCGCGGCGTCGCTGTCGATGAGCGACCCGGCGGCTTCCTCCAGCCGCGCCCGCAGGTCGCGGGCGTGCTCCCGGTTGCCGGCGATCGCCAGCGCGCGCTCGACATAGTCCTGCGGCGAGGTGGCCAGCAGGGCGTCCTCCATCCCCATCTGGCGCAGCGGTGCGGCGGCGACCCGCCCCCGCATCATCTCGGTCGGCCAGGCGATCAGCGGTTGGCCCAGCGCCAGGCTCTGCATGGTCGTGTTGCCGCCGCTGAAGTGGAACGTGTCGAGGATGACGTCGGCCCGTCGCATGAGGCCGAGATAGCGTTCCAGCGGCAGCCGCGGCAGAACCGTTAGGCGCTGCATCACCTCGGGCCTGTCGACGTTCGAGCGGTGCATCCTTGCCAGCAGCGGTTCGGTCATCCGCCGGAAGTCCTGGGCGGCTTCGAACACGGCGATGGTGCCGGTCGGGTCGCGCGCCAGGATGTCGCCGATCACCCGGTCGAAATCCGGGTGGATCTTGAACGGCATCTGACCGCAGAGGTAGAGCGCGCCGGTGTCCGGTAACCCGACGTCGGCGCGTGCCACCGGCTGGTTGCGCACGCGCTCCGCCGCATAGGCGATGGCGAGGCCGTCGACCCGGTGGGGCGTCTCCGAGTAGTGGTCCGTGGGATCCTGCGGTTCCATCCAGGCCGACGTGAAGAACACGTCCACGGTGTCGATGCCGGTGGTCACGGGGTGGCCTGGCAGCACGATCTGCAGCGGCGCGAGCCGGGCGAAGGCCAGGAAATAGCTCATCGCCGTCATGCCGATATCGGCGAACACGAGCACGTCGAGTTCGAGCGCCGCGAGGCTCTCGCGCACCGCGACCAGGTCGGCCGGCAGCGCCAGCACGCGCTCCGCCACCGTCTCGATCCGCGCGCGCATCGTCTCGGGCAGCGGGCCGATCTGGACGACGGAAACCTCGATCTCCGTCCGGTCGAGCAGGCGCAGATGACCCTCGGTCATGTTGTAGACCGAGTGGTTGCGGAAGAACTCCGACACGAACGCCACCCGCCGCCGTCCCGGGCGCCGGGTCCGCCCGACATGCGGGGCGGTCATCGTCAGCATCGGGCAGACCCGGCGGTAGAACGCGGCGAGGCGCTGCAGCAGGGCGCGGTCGTTGATGCCGTGATAGGCGAGCGAGAACGGCACGGTGCCGACCTCGCGGATCGGATCGACGATCGGTGCGTAGCCGTCGCTTTCGACCAGCGCCTCGATACCGGCGCGGATCGCGTGCATCTGATCGTGCGAGGTGACGATGTGCGGCAGGAGGGTGGCGGCACGGGCGGCGAGGCCGGCATCGCGCGGGTTCAGCGCGGCCGCGGCCTGGGCCAGGTCCGTCGCCTCCTCGAACCGCGACAGGCGATGGGCGGCGATGGCGGCCGTGATCCAGGCCGCCGGCAGGTTCCGGCGCACGGACAGCGCCCGCCGGGCCAGCGTCAGCGCACGCTCGGGATTGCCCAAAGAGCGCTCGTCCTCGGCCAGGATCAGAAAGGCGTCGACGGTGGCCGGGGCCAAGAGGAGCGCCCGGCGCGCCAGACGCCGCGCGCGGTCACCCTCACCCATCACCTGCCGTTGGGCGGCGGCGAGCGCGAGATAGGTCGGATCTTCGGGCGCCAGAACGGCGGCGCGCAGGGCGCCCTCTGGGTGTTCCCGATCCGCGCCGGCACCGAGCACCGCGTAGCCGCGGGCCACGTCGGGCTGGTGGGTCAGAAGCCGGCGAATCCGGGCGGGCGGCACGCCAGCCTCGGGCGGCAGGGAGAGCGCCTCGCGCACCAGGGAAAGGTCGGCCGGCTCAAGCACGAAGAGCCATTGGTAACGCCCCGCAGACGCGCCGATTCGCCCGCGCGCAGCCTCGACGCCGGCCAGGAGCCTCAGGGCACCGGAGTTCTCCGGCATCGCCAGCGTCAGACGCGTCAGGTCGGCGGCCGCATCGGGGTAATGGCCCGCGGTCAGCCGGCTCTGGGCGCGTTTGGCGATGGCGCCGACCGGCAGGGGTGTGGGGGTCACGGGGTGCCGCCCTCGCCCCCGGCACCCACCTGGACGAGCCGGAAAGCCGGGAGGGTTTGGCGCGGGCTGGTGAACCCGCTAGGCTTGCGGGCCTTTTTGAGGATCGCGGTCATGAGCTTGCGGTTTCCTGTCGCCCGTCCCCGATTGCCGGATGCCGACGCAATTCTTCCCTACCTGCGTCGGATCGACGAGAACCAATATTACTCGAACTTCGGCCCGATGGTCGGCGAGGTCGAACGGCGTCTGGCGGAGCGTTTCGGCGTCGCCCCGGCATGCGTGACGACGGTGTCGAACGCGACCGCCGGCCTGACGGCGGCCCTGCAGGCCGAGGCGCGCACCCGGCGGCGCAACGTCAATGACGGCCCGGCCTTCTGCCTGCTGCCGGCCTGGACCTTCGTCGCCACCCTCCACGCCGTGCTCGCGGCCGGGCTCGAGCCCTACCTGCTCGATGTCGACGAGGATACCTGGGCGCTGACGCCGGAGGCGGTGGAGAACGCGCTGGACCGGGTGCCGGGCGCGCCCGTGGCCGCGGTGCCGGTCTCGCCGTTCGGCCGGCCGGTCGACATGGCCGCCTGGGACGACCTGTCGTCGCGCACTGGTCTCGCGGTGGTTGTCGATGCGGCGGCGGCGTTCGACCGGGGCGGCGCCGGTGTCAGCCCGGCGGTGTTCAGCCTGCACGCCACCAAGGTTCTGGCGGCGGGCGAGGGCGGCTTCGTCGTGTCCAAGGACGAAGCGATGATCGACGAGATCCGCAAATGCATCAATTTCGGCTTCCTTGGCGACCGCGTGGCCCAGAGCCGCGCGATCAACGGCAAGATGAGCGAGTACCACGCCGCCGTCACGCTGGCCGCCCTCGACGCCTGGCCCGAGACCCGGCGGAACTTTGACGACATCGCCCGCGCCTATCAGGACTTCTTCACCCGCGACAACCGGACCCGCCTGATGCCAGGGCCGACCGATGACTACGCCACCTCGACCATGCTGATCATGCGCGACGATCCGCTGCCCGCCGATTTCGAGACGGCCCTGGCGGAGCGCGGCGTCGGCAGCCGGCGCTGGTGGGGGGGCGGTGTCGCCAAGCAGGTTGCCTATCGGCGGTTCAGCTCCGATCTGCTGCCGGTCACCGATTGGCTGGCGGCGCGCAGCATCGGCCTGCCGAGCTACCCGGGGCTCCAGCGCGCCGATATCGAGGTCATCGCCGGTGTCGTCGACGACCTTCTCCCCCGCGCCTGACCGTCGCATGTCCGAGGCCATGCCGATCGGCGGGTTCTTCGGCCTGGAGCCAGCGAGCGCATCCGCCCCGGACGGTGCCAGCGTCCTCGACCGCTGGACCGCAGGCGCGCCGGGATGGCTCGGCTTCCACAACGCCCGCAGCGCCTTCGCCCATCTGATCCGTCGACTCGACCCGGCGACCGTCTGGCTTCCGTGTTACCTCTGCCGGGACATGGACGTCGCTGGCGCGCGGGCGCGGTATTACGGGAGCGGCGACGACCCGGCGCTGCGGTCTGAACTGGCGGACGGGGACCTGGTGTTGACGCTCGCGGCCTTCGGGGCGCCGGTGGCGGAGGGGCTGCGTCGGCTGGCGTCGGCGCGGCCAGCGGTAACCTGGGTCGAGGACCGGGCCCAGGCGCTTGCCGTACCCGATGCCCTCGCGGTGCCCTGTGCCTGGCGGCTGTACAGTCCCCGCAAGCTGATCGGCGTTGGCGATGGCGGACTGCTCGTCGGCCCGGTGGCGCGGCTCGGCACGCCCGACCTCGCCGAGCCACCAGCACGTCACCTCGCCGCCGCAGAGGCCCGGGCCGAGGCCCGCGACGCCGCGCAGGTCGGGGCCGCCTACCGCCGATACGTCGAGATCGAGCGCGACCACACGGTGTCCGACCTCGCCATGGCCGACGCGACGCGGGAGATCCTGGCGCGCCTGCCGCTCGATCCGTTGGCGCTTCGCCGGCGGGCGAATTTCGAGATCCTCGATGCCCGCCTGGCCGACCACGCGGCCCCCCTCGCCATCGATCTGCGTCGGGCCGAGGCGCCGTTCGGCTACCCTCTCGTGATCGAGCGGGACCGGGACGGCGTCGCCGCCAGACTCGCCGCGGACGACATGTTCTGCGCCGTGCACTGGCGCGAGTTGGTGCGGGGCGGCGCGGAGGACGCCGGGGCACAGGCGCGCGCCGCGCGTCTGCTGACCCTGCCGGTGGACCACCGCTACGGCGCCGCTGAAATGACCCGGCTTGCCGAGCGGGTGCTGCGGGAGGTCGCATGAGCGGACCCTACGGCCGGCGGCGCTATGTGGAGAGCCTGGCGCGGCCGGAGGAGTCCGTTCTGCCGCTCTGGGGCGGGCATGTGCTGCGCCGGCCGGTCGGCGAGCGGGTCGACGTCGCCAGCGCCTATCCGATGGGTGGGTTCGACGGAACCGCCGCGCTGTCCGAGGGGCTTCACGGCCTGCGCGCGGCGGGCGCGCTGTCGCTGGCCCTGGTCGCCGATCCGCTGTACGCGCCGGACCCGTCGGCCCTGGCGGCGGTCGCGGATGTGCATCGCCGGCTCAAGACCCATTACGTGATCGACCGCGATGCGGGCCCGGTCCGGGTGAGCAAGCACCACCGCTACGAGATCCGCCGGGCGCGGCGCTTGGTCACGGTCGATCGCGTGGACCTCGGCGCGGTGATGGCGGAGTGGACGACGCTCTACGAGCACCTGTCGGCGCGGCACGCGATCGATGCCGGGGCGCGCCTGGGCCGGGGTCATTTCGCGGCGCTGGCCCGGGACCCTCAGGCCCTGATCCTGGCGGCGCGGGCGGCGGGGGAGATCGTCGCCATGGCGATCTGGCTCGGCGACGGGGAGGTGGCGCACAACCATCTCGGCGCGTCGAGCGACGCCGGGTACGCCGCCGGGGCGAGCTACGCCCTCTACGCCGCGGCCATCGAGGAGCTGGCGGGCTGCCGGATCCTGGATCTCGGCGGCATGCCGGGGCTGGTCGACGATCCGTCCCACGGCCTCGCGCGGTTCAAGCGCGGCTTCGCCAACGCCGAGCGCGCGACCTGGTTCAGCGGGTTTATCCTCGACCGCGCCGGCTACGACGCGGCGGTCGCGGCGGCCGGTACAGACCCTGACGGGACGTATTTCCCCGCCTACCGAGCCCGGCGATCGGCATAGCGCCGTCGGTCGAGCGCCATCGCGAGGGCCCGAACCGGTCCCGTCGATTTATCCACGATCCTGGACCCGGTCTCGCGAAACCCGGCGTCGTCGTAGATCCGGCGGGCGCGGTCGTTGGTCTCCAGCACCTCCAGGCGGACCTCGACCGCGTCCAGCGCATCGAAGGCGATCCGCAACGCCTCGGCGAGGGCGGCGCGGCCGATCCCATTGCCGCGTGCCGCGCCGTCGCCGATGAAGACGTGGAACTCCAGAACGCCGGCCGCGCCATCGACCGCGAGCAGGTAGACGCAGCCGACCATAACGCCATCGGCGCAGAGGGCGTATCGGTGGTCCGGCTCCTGGTGCAGCCAGTGACGGCGCATCCAGGCGCGGGCCTCTTCCCAGGCGACCTCGCGGCGATCACCGACAAGGTGGTCGTAGAGGGCGGGGTCGCGCTGCCAGTCGTAAATCCGCCGGAGGTCATCCTCCTCCAGCGGGCGAAGCCGGACGTTCATTCCCGTTCGACCACCACGAAAATCGAGGCTGTGAGGTCCGGATAGGTGAAGCCAAGCTGGAAGCAGCCTTCGAGATACGCGTCGCTCATCGCCGGGCTGCCGAACAGCTGGTCGAACTGGAAATTCGCCAGCGGTTTGAAGAAGATCCCGCCGCGATGGGCGACCCGGAGGCCGGCCTTTCGGGCGTCACTCTCCAGGGTGTCGAGGACGTAGGTGCGGCGATGGCCGTGCTTGATGTCGCTCTCGGTCAGCGCGGTGCAGTGCTCGATCAGCCCCATGGCGACGGCGATCCGACGCGAGGCGGCGTGACCGTTGGGCACGACGATGAACCCGCGCCCGCCCGGTGCTAGAAGCTTGCCGATGCTGGCTAGGGTCTGCACCGGGTCGGCGACATGCTCCAGCACATGGACGAGGAACACGCTGTCGTAGCGCTTGTCGGTGACGAAGTCCTCGAACAGGGTCTGGTGGAAGGCGCCGGGATTCTTCAGCCGCGCGCGGGTGACCTCGAGGAACCGGCCGGCGGCGTCGACCACGTCGACCTGGCCGAACCGCTCCTCCAGGAGGATCGTCAGGTCGCCCTTGTAGCAACCCATCTGCAGACAGCTGCCGGCGGTCGGCATCCAGGGCTCCATCGCCCGCATCATCCAGCCGCGCATCCGCACGTCGAATTCGGACTCGTCGTAGTCCTCGACCAGATCGTTGACGTAGGCGAACTCGATATCCTTGGCGGTGCCGTCGCTCATGGCGGGTCCTCAGCGGTCTTCGCGGTAGAACCGGTGTTCCGGCGGATTGTACCAGTCGTCCAGGGATTCCGGCACGCGGGCGTACCAGCCGAGGCGGCGTTTCAGGACCTCCCCGGCCGCCGCCAGCCGCTCCGTCCCGAGCTGTTTGACGTGGTCCATCTGCGGTTTGAAGAAGGGTGGGGTGAAGGTCAGGGTGAGGGCGCGCCGGATGCCGTCCGAGCGGTTGGCTCCGGCGGCATGCAGAAGGCGCGAATCGAACAGCAGCACGCTGCCGGCCGGCGCCGCGTACATCGCCACCGCGCGGGCGTTCTCGGCGCGTTCGCGCACCCGGTGCGAGCCGATGTCCAGCAGTGTCCCGCCGTTCTCCGCCGTGAACGGATCGAGGGTGACCAGCATGTTGATCATCAGCCGAAGCTCGTCGCCGGACGCGAAGGCGCGCAGGTCGCGGTGCCAGCGATGCAGGTATTCGCCGCCGGCCGCCGGCCGGTTCATCAGGCCGCCGAACGAGTTCAGGATGAAGCTGCCGCCCAGGAACTCCGCGATGGTCTCGGCGCCCGGCAGGTCTTCGATGAACGCCGCGAAGCTGGGATGCGCCGGCAGCACGTGGTGGGCGATGCCGGACTCCGAGGTCGCCATGCCCTTGGCCCGCATGACCTCGGCGCTGGCCGCGACCGCGGCCTCCAGGCCGGCGCGGAGCTCCTCCAGGGTGGCGGCGTCCACCGCCTCCGGCAGTGAGACCGCCCCGTCGCGGGCCAGGACCTGGAGCGCGGCGGCGTGATCGGAGGCGCTCACGGATTGGACGGATCGGGACACGGCCACCTCGGCTCGAAACGGGCAACCGCATTCTACAGACCGATACCCGCGTCGCCTATGGCGGCTACCCTAGGGGCGTTCGTCGCCTAGAGCATGATCGCCTGAGACGGAACCGCTTCGCGATGCCGACTTAGGCGTGAATCATGCTCATCTTCAATAAGATAGAGCAAATTCAGATGCTTCGTCGCGATCGCTGGCGATCGCGCCAAAACATGAATTGCTCTACGCTTCGGTCGACAGGGTCGCCGGCTCGATGGTCTTGAAGAACCCGGTGACGTCCTGGCCGTCCACCGACAGCGGCAGGATCAGGCGGACATAGCTCATCGGGACGCCGTCGATCGGCACGTGACTGCGCCGCGCGAGGCTCGGGGTCCGGCTGTCGGCGATCCGGCGTAGCGCATCGGTCACGATCCGCGCGTCGCGCTCGTCGAAGAAGGCCCGGACGGTCATCCCATGGGCCTGGAACGCCGCCCGCTCGCCGATGTAGTTGCCGACCAACCGCACCAGGGCAACCTGCCGGTCGGGCGCGTAGTCGAGGAGCATGGTGTAGTCCAGCACAGCGTCGGGCAGGGTCGGCACGTCGAGCGAACTCGGGATGCCGCCCTCGGCGCGCGCCGCCGTCCACGCCTCGAAGCAAGCGGCCAGCAACGGGAACTCGGCGATTCGGTCGAGCGCGAGTTCCTCCTGCGTGCTGGACACGGTCGCGGGCAAGGCGCTGCCACGTGCCTCCACTGCATCCGTCTGCGTCACGGGTCGGTCCTCCTCGGTTGCTCTGGGATTGTCGGTCGACATCGGGTCACGCCGCTCCGTCGGCTTGCGGTTCCGACACGGCAACTGTCGGTCCGGGCTGGTAGATCGAAGGATCGAAGTCCGAGAAGCGGATGGAGACGAGACGGTGCAGGGACTCGATGTCCGTGATCCGGATGTCCGCCGCCACCCTTGGTGTCTCCTCCCAGGCGCGGGCGATCGGTGAGATGTCCAGGACCCAGGCCCGCAGCTCGTTGATCGCCGGCCAGATCTGCTGCTGCAGGCGCGTGGTGTCAGTCAGGGTGGCGCGGATATCGTTGACGAGCATGTCCATCTTCATCGCGCGCTTCGTCGCCCAGACCATGGCCGTCCGCAGCTTCAGCGCGGAGTCGCGGAGACGGTCCTGACGCGCGAAGCCCTCCTTGCGGGCGGACAGCGTCGCCATCTCTCCGACCATGCGCTGGCAGTCGGTGATGCTGGCCCGCAGCTCCATCGCCTAACCCGCCGACCGGAGCGCGTCGGCCACGCGCGCGACCACCGTGCGATCCTTGCGCGGGTCGACACCGATCAGCCGGGCCGCTACAGCCTCCGCCGCGTCCGAAACGGTTTCGGGTGCCGCGCCGCTGCTGCTGGAGGAAAGGGTTTCCACCACCCGGCTCACGACCCGGGCCATCGTCGCCGGCTGCGTCGACCAGGACGGGCGACCGGTGGTCAATTCGCTGGGGATCTCGTCTCCGGCGGCGATCTCCTCGCGGTATAGCAGCGCGGGTTTGACGAAGCGAAGCAGAGCGATATCGCCGTGGTCGGCCGGCAGTTCGGCCGCTGCCGCGACCGTCGACAACGGGATGGAGGCCTGATTGCCGCCGAAGTCGAAGCGGAACACCGCCTCCCGGTCAGCCGTCCGGGTGAAGGCGGCGTCGGGCTGATTGAGGTATGGGGAGGCGAAGGCGAAGGTTCGCCTCGGTGGCTCCGGTATGGCCCGCTCCGCATTCTGCAGCATGGATCCCATGGTCAGTCGGTTGCTCCGGCCTGACGTTCGAGAGGGCGAGAAATGTCGACTGTAAGGATTGTAAAGAGCGGCCGGCGGCAATCACCGCCCCCGGACCCGGTCATTCCGCTCGCGCAGGGACCCCACACTGGAAGGGACATCCAGGCCGCCACGGGCATTGTAGACGGCGGCGCAGTCGCGCTCGACGAGACCCATCGAGAGCGAAACTTTTCAGGACTTCCCGCTTCCTGGACAGCTGGCGTCGTGATAGCGGCGCCTCTCGCAAGGGTCGAGGCGGGGATGAACCAATCGCGCGGATGGCGGCGGCGGGAGACCCGCGTCTATAGTGCGCGCCATCAACCGGCGACGTGGTCAGGAGACCTGTGCATGACGAGCCCGTATCCGCGCGACATGGTGGGTTACGGTCGTACGCCCGTGGACCCGAGATGGCCCGGCGGCGCGCGCGTGGCCCTGCAGATCGTGCTGAACTACGAGGAAGGCGGGGAGAATTCGGTCCTGCACGGCGACGCGGCGTCGGAGGCGTTCCTGTCGGAGATCGTCGGCGCCGTCCCGCTGGAGGGCAGGCGCAACCTGAACATGGAATCGATCTACGAGTTCGGCGCGCGCGCCGGGTTCTGGCGGATCCATCGTGAGTTCTCCGCCCGCGCGCTGCCGCTCACCGTCTACGCCGTGGGGATGGCCATCGAGCGCAATCCCGACGCCGGTGCCGCCATGGCCGAGGCCGGATGGGAGGTGGCGAGCCACGGCTACCGCTGGATCGACTACCAGGACGTCCCGGAACACACCGAGCGCGCGCACATCGCCCGCTCGATCGCCGCGATCGAGACGGCGACCGGGACGCCGCCGGTCGGCTGGTACACCGGCCGGATCAGCCCCAACACCCGCCGCCTCGTCGTCGAGCACGGCGGATTCCTTTATGACAGCGACAGCTATGCCGACGAACTCCCGTTCTGGACCCATGAATTCGGTGATCCGCATCTGATCATTCCCTATACGTTGGACGCCAACGACATGCGGTTCGCGACCAACCAGGGATTCAATTCGGGTGACCAGTTCTTCGCCTATCTGCGCGACAGCTTCGACGTTCTCTACGCCGAGGGCGCGGACCAGCCACGGATGATGTCGGTCGGCCTGCACTGCCGGCTGATCGGCCGGCCGGGCAGGTTCGCCGCACTTCAGCGGTTTCTCGACCACGTCGGCAAGCACGACAAGGTCTGGATTTGCCGGCGTGATGAGATTGCCCGGCACTGGCATGCCCACCACAAGCCGGAGGGGGCCTGATGGCCGACACCTACACCATCGCCACGATGCGCCCCGAGGACATCGCCACCGCCGTCGACTGGGCAGCGGCGGAGGGCTGGAACCCGGGCGGGGCGGACGCCGCCTGCTTCGCCGCGGTCGACCCGGAAGGCTTTATCGGCGGCTATCTCGACGGGCGGCTGATCGCGTCGATCTCGGTCGTGAACTACGACCCGCGCTTCGCGTTTCTCGGCTTCTACATCGTGCACCCGGATCATCGCGGGACGGGGTATGGCTATCGGCTGTGGCAGGAGGCGGTTCGCCATGCCGGCGACCGCCTGATCGGCCTCGACGGCGTCGTCGCCGAGCAGGAGAACTACAAGCGCTCGGGCTTCGTCCTGGCCTATCGCAACATCCGCCACGGCGGCACCGTCCGGACCGTGCCGGCGCGACGGCCGGAGGTGGAGATTCGCGCGGCGGCCGGAGCGGGACCGGCGGTGGCGGCCCTGGACCGCGCCGTGTTTCCCGCCGACCGGCCAGCCTTCCTGGAAGACTGGTTCTCGGCCTCCGGTCACCTCGCGCGCACCGCGCATCGCGACGGTGATCTCGTCGGGTTCGCGGTCGCCCGGCCGTGCCGGACGGGATGGAAGATCGGGCCCCTGGTCGCCGACGGCCGGGAGGTCGCGGACTCGCTGCTCGCCGATCTTCTGGCGGCGATGGGCGACGCGCCCGAGGTCTATCTCGACACGCCGGAGCCAAATGCCGAGGCCGTCGCCGTCGCCGAGGCGATGGGATTGGCGCCGGTCTTCGAGACGGCACGGATGTACACGGGCCCCGCCCCCGCGCTAGACATCGCGCGGATCTACGGCGTGACCACGTTCGAGCTCGGATAGCCCCGGCCGCGCCAGTCAAGCGGAGCCAGTATGAAGACGGCATTGATCACGGGCGTGCTGGGCCAGGACGGCGCCTATCTCGCGAAACTGCTTCTCGACAAGGGGTACCGGGTCGTCGGCGTGCATCGCCGGACCTCGTCGAACTCGACCTGGCGCCTCGTCCGCCTCGGGATTGAGCGACAGGTGGAGCTGGCACCGCTCGAGATGCTGGAGTTCTCCAACATTTTGCGGGTGCTGGACGCGGTTAAGCCGGACGAGGTCTACAACCTCGCGGCCCAGAGCTTCGTCGGCGTGTCGTTCGAGCAGCCGCTGTACACCAGCGATGTGTCCGCCATGGGCGTGACCCGGATCCTGGAGGCGATCCGCACGATCTCACCGTCGACCCGGTTCTATCAGGCGTCGTCCTCGGAGATGTTCGGCAAGGTCCAGGCGCCGCTGCAGTCGGAGACAACACCGTTCTATCCGCGCAGCCCTTACGGCGTCGCCAAGGTCTACGGCCATTGGATGACGGTGAACTACCGCGAGTCCTTCGGGCTGCACGCCAGTTCGGGCATCCTGTTCAATCACGAGAGTCCGCTGCGCGGGCGGGAGTTCGTCACCCGCAAGATCACGTCCGCCTTCGCCGAGATCGCCGCCGGCTCGGACGCGGTGCTTGAGCTTGGGAACCTCGACTCCGAACGCGACTGGGGGTTCGCCGGCGACTACGTGCGCGGCATGTGGCTGATGTTGCAGCAGGAGCGCTCGGATAGCTATGTCTTGGCGACCGGGCGTTTGGCATCCGTGCGTCAGTTCGTCGAGATGGCCGGTGAAGCGGCCGGATTCCGACTCGACTGGTCGGGCGAAGGCATGGAGACGGTCGGACGCGATGCCAAGACGGGGCGGGAGCTCGTTCGGGTCAACCCGGCCTTCTTCCGCCCGGCCGAGGTGGATGTGCTTCTGGGCGACGCCTCGAAGGCGAAGGACGTTCTCGGTTGGCGGCCGGAGGTCGATTTGGCCGCGCTCGCCGAGATGATGGTCAAGGCCGATGCCGAGGCGCTCGGCCGCGGTGAACTGCTGCAGTAGCAGAGACGACGAAAGGGAGGGATCGACATGCCGCTCGCCATGAACCGCGAGGTGTTCATCACCTGCGCCGTCACCGGGTCGGGAAGCACGCAGGATAGGAGCCCGCACGTGCCACGCTCGCCGCAGCAGATCGCCGACAGCGCGATCGACGCGGCCAAGGCCGGGGCGGCGGTGGTCCATTGTCACGTGCGCGACCCCGAGACCGGCGCGCCGAGCCGGCGCCTGGAGCTGTACCGCGAGGTCACCGACCGGATCCGCGCCGCCGAGGTGGACGTGGTCCTGAACCTGACCTCCGGCATGGGCGGCGACCTGGTGCATGGTCCCGTCGAGAGTCCGCTGCCGCTGAACGCGTCCGGCACGGACCTCGCCGGCGCCAGCGAGCGCATGGCGCATATCCGCGAATGTCTGCCGGAGATCTGCACCCTCGACTGCGGCACGATGAACTTCGCCGAGGCCGATTACGTCATGATGAACACGCCCGGCACGCTGCGGGCGATGGGCGGCATGATGACCGAACTCGGCGTGAAGGCGGAGATCGAGGCGTTCGACACCGGCCATCTCTGGTTCGCCAAGCAGCTGGTGGCCGAGGGCGTGCTCGCCGGTCCGGCGCTGGTGCAGCTCTGCATGGGCGTGCCGTGGGGCGCGCCGAATGACCTCAACACCTTCCTTGCCATGGTCAACGCCATCCCCGAGGGCTGGACCTTCTCCGCCTTCTCATTGGGCCGCGACCAGATGGCCTACGCCGCCGCCTCGGTCCTGGGCGGCGGCCATGTGCGGGTCGGGCTGGAGGACAACCTGTATCTCGAGCGCGGCGTGCTGGCGACCAACGCGCAGCTCGTCGAGAAGGCGGTCACCGTGGTCGAGAACATGGGCGCCAAGGTGATCGGTCCCGAGGCCGTGCGGCAGCGGCTCGGTCTCGTGAAGCGGGCGCCGCGGTCGTGAGCCCGGTCCCGGCCAAGGCCGCCATTCTCGGCGCCGGGGTGATCGGCTCCGGCTGGCTCGCCCGGCTGATCGACAACGGCGTCGCCTGCGCGGTGTACGACCCGTCACCGGATGCCGAGGCGAGGATCGCACCGGTGCTGGACAACGCCGAGCGGGCGGCGGCCGCGCTGATCGATGCACCCCGGCCGGCGAAAGGCGACTGGTCGATGGCGGCGTCGATCGCCGAGGCGGTGGCGGGCGCCGACCTGATCGTCGAAGCGGTCCCGGAACGGCTCGACGTGAAGCACGCGGCCTATCGGGAGATCGAGGCGACCAACGCCGACGGGATCATCGCGTCCTCGACCAGCGGTTTCCGCCCCAGCGTCCTGCAGGAGGGGATGCGGCACCCGGCGCGCCTGATCGTCGCCCACCCGTTCAACCCGGTCTACCTGCTGCCGCTGGTCGAGGTGGTCGGCGGCAAGGCGACCGATCCGGCCGTGATCGAGCGGGCGATGGGGCTCTACACCGCCCTCGGCATGAAGCCGCTTCACCTGAAGGTCGAGATCGACGCCTTCGTCGCCGACCGGCTCATGGAGGCGCTGTGGCGCGAGGCGCTGTGGCTGGTCAAGGACGGGGTGGCGACGACCGAGGAGATCGACGACGCCATCCGCTACGGCTGCGGTCTGCGCTGGGCGCAGATGGGCACGTTCCAGACTTTCCACATCGCCGGCGGCGAGAACGGGATGCGGCACTTCATGGCGCAGTTCGGCCCGGCGCTTGCCTGGCCCTGGACCAAGCTGACCGACGTGCCGGACATGACGCCGGAACTGATCGACCGGATCGCCGACCAGTCCGACGCCCAGGCGGCGGGCCGCAGCCCACGGGATCTTGAACGCATCCGCGACGACAATCTGGTAGCGATCGTGAAGGCGCTGCGCGGCACCGGATGGGGGGCTGGACAGACCCTGGCGGAGCATGAGGCGCGGCTGCGGGCGGAGAACACCGGAGGATGACGCATGTGGCGGCGGGTCGCCTTGGCACTGGGACTGGTGGCGTCGTCATCGGGGGCATCGGCCGACGGATGGCGGGTGGAGGTTCTCGACCCGACGGCCTATCCGCCGGAGATCGTGGCCGAGACCGGTGATCCGGCGCCGAACGGACTTCCCGACGGCCTGGTGGCGCGCGCGACAGCCGGCGATATCCGGGCGGCTTGGTACGTCAACCCGACCCGGCGTTACGGCCATGGCATCCTCGGCGACGCGATCGAGGCCGGTGGCCTGCGGGTCGAGACGGCGGAGGGCCGGGTGCTGGCCCTCGATCTGCCGGAGAGCGAGGTGTTCGAGGACCGCACGCCCCGGCTCGCCGATCTCGATGGCGACGGACGGCTGGAGATCGTCACCCTGCGCGCGTCCCTGAGGGCCGGCGGGTCGGTCACGGTCTACGGCGTCGCGCACGGCGCGCTCGTGGAGCGCGGCACGACCGGTTTCATCGGCCGCGCCAACCGCTGGCTCAACGTCGCCGGCATCGCCGATTTCCTCGGTGGCGGGCAGCAGATCGCCTACATACAGACGCCGCATATCGGCGGAACGCTGTTCGTCTACCACCTCGGCGCCGATGGGCTGCAGCGGGTGGGCGAGCTCTACGGCTTCTCCAATCACGTCATCGGATCGACCGAGCAGCGGCTGTCGGCGGTCGTCGATCTGGACGGCGACGGCCGTCCCGACCTTGCGGTGCCGTCGGCCGACCGGTCGATCCTGCGGCTGATCTCCGTGCACAGCACCGGCCTGCGCGAGATCGCCGCCATCCCGCTGCCGAGCCGGCTCGACAAGGCGATCCTGGTCGAGGGCTCCGGCGATACGCTCCGGCTGGTGCTCGGACTGGACGACGGCCGCGTGGTCGGCGTCTCCCGGTAGACCGGAGAAGTCCTCAGGCCCGTCGCGCCCGGGTGCCGGTGCCGATGGGCTGGGCCAGTCGGTCGACCATCTCCTTCGGCACGACCTGCCAGAAAGTGTCGCGTTCGTGGCGCCAGTCGATCAGCAGCCGATCGGCGAAGCGCGACTGGGTCTCGCGCACGTGCTCCGAGATCATCCGGCGCAGCACCGTCTCCCAATAATCGGACTCGATCCGCTGGTAGATCACCGATTCCGGGTTCACCCGCTGCTCGAAACTGCCGTCCGCGTCGTAGACGAAAGCCATGCCGCCGGTCATGCCGGCGGCGAAGTTGTCGCCGACCGAGCCGAGGATCACCACGTTGCCGCCGGTCATGTACTCGCAACCGTTCGAGCCGCAGCCCTCGACCACCGCGTCGGCGCCGGAATTGCGGACGGCGAACCGCTCGCCCGCCTGGCCGGCGGCGAACAGCTTGCCCGCTGTTGCCCCGTACAGGACGGTGTTGCCGACGATGGTGTTCTCGTTCGGTGTGAAGGCGGCGGCCATCATCGGCCGCACGGTGACGATGCCGCCGGACAGCCCCTTGGCGACATAGTCGTTGGCGTCGCCGAACACCTCGAGCTTCAGCCCCTGCACCGCGAAGGCGCCGAGCGACTGCCCGGCGGTGCCGCGCAGGCGAACGGTGATGTGCCCCGGCTGCAGCCCGCTCATCCCGTACTTGCGCACCAGGACCGAGCTCAGCTTGGTACCGATGGCGCGCTGGGTGTTGGCGATGTTGTAGGTGAGCTGCAGCTTCTCGCCGCCCTCGATCGCCGGCTTCACATCCTTGATCATCGTGGCGTCGAGGGTTTCGGGCACCTCGTTGCGGCCCTCGACCGTGTTGTACGGCGGCAGGCCGCCGGTGTCGGCGCGCACCAGGATCGGGTTGAGGTCCAGGTCGTCCAGCGACGGGTCACCGCGGCTGACCTGGGCCAAGAGATCGGAGCGGCCGACCACCTCCTTGAGATGGCGCATGCCCAGGCCTGCCAGGATCTCGCGCACCTCCTCGGCGACGAAGGAGAACAGGTTGACCACCTTCTCCGGCGTCCCCTCGAACTTGGCGCGCAGGCTCTCGTCCTGGGTGCACACACCGACCGGGCAGGTGTTGGAGTGGCACTGGCGCACCATGATGCAGCCCATGGCCACCAGCGAGGCGGTGCCGATGCCGAATTCCTCGGCGCCCAGCATGGCGGCGATCACCACGTCGCGGCCGGTCTTGATGCCGCCGTCGGTGCGCAGCACGACCTTGTCGCGCAGCCGGTTCAGGGTCAGCACCTGATGCACCTCCGACAGCCCCATCTCCCAGGGGATGCCGGCATACTTGATCGAGGTCTGCGGGCTGGCTCCGGTGCCGCCGCCATGGCCGGAAATCAGGATCGTGTCGGCCTTGGCTTTGGCCACGCCGGCGGCGATCGTGCCGATGCCGGTGGAGGCGACGAGCTTGACGCAGACCCGGGCGTCCGGGTTGATCTGCTTCAGGTCGTAGATCAGCTGCGCCAGGTCCTCGATCGAGTAGATGTCGTGGTGCGGCGGCGGTGAGATCAGGGTCACGCCGGGGGTCGAATGGCGCAGGCGGGCGATCAGGCTGTTCACCTTGATGCCCGGCAGCTGGCCGCCTTCGCCGGGCTTGGCGCCCTGGGCGACCTTGATCTCGATCTCACGGCAGTTGTTCAAGTATTCCGCCGTGACGCCAAAGCGGCCGGAGGCCACCTGCTTGATCGCCGAGCTCGGGTTGTCGCCGTTGGGGCGGGGCCGGAAGCGGGCCGGGTCCTCGCCGCCCTCGCCGCTGTCGGACTTGGCGCCGATGCGGTTCATGGCGATGGAGAGCGTCTCGTGCGCCTCCGGGCTCAGCGCGCCGAGCGAGATGCCGGGAGCGATCAATCGCTTGCGGATGTCGGTGATCGACTCGACCTCTTCGAGCGGCACCGTCCGCTTGACCTGCTTGAAGCCGAGCAGGTCGCGCAGGTTGATCGGCGCCTCGTCGTAGACCGACTGGGCGTAGCGCTTGTACAGGTGGTAGCTGTCGGTCTCCACGGCGCGCTGCAGGGCGTGCATCATGTCGCCGCCGAAGGCGTGACGCTCGCCATTGCGCCGGTATCGGTACAGCCCGCCCACCGGCAGCGGCACGACGGTGTCGTCGAACGCCTTTTTGTGCATGGCCAGGACCTTGGCCTGGATGCCGTTGAGGCCGAGGCCGGAGATCCGTGACGACATGCCGGGGAAATACTGCTCGACCAGCGAGCGCGACAGGCCGACCGCCTCGAAATTGTAGCCGCCGCGATAGGACGACAGCACCGAGATGCCCATCTTGGACATCACTTTCAGCAGCCCGTCCTGGATCGCCTTCTTGTAATTGGCGAGGCAGGCCTCGAGCGTGCGGTCGCCGAACAGGCGGCGGGTCTGGCGATCGGCGATCGCCTCCTGCGCCAGGTAGGCGTTCACCGTCGTCGCGCCGACGCCGATCAGCACCGCGAAGTAGTGGACGTCGAGGCACTCGCCGCAGCGCACGTTGATCGAGGTGAAGGTGCGCAGCTGCTGGCGCACCAGATGACTGTGCACGGCGCCGGTCGCCAGGATCATCGGCATGCCGCAGCGCTCTGGGGCGGTGGCCATGTCGGACAGGATCACGTGGGTGCAGCCGCCGCGAACCGCGTCCTCCGCCTCCTGGCGGATCCGGTTCAGCGCCTGTTCCAGGGCGTGCGGGCCGCCGTCGGCCGGGAACGTGCAGTCGATCTCCGCCGCCGTCTCCGCCATGTAGTCGCGCATGGCGTGGAATTCGGCATTGGTCAGGACCGGGCTTTCCAGCAGCAAGTGGTCGCACTGCTCGCTGTCCTCGTCGAGGATGTTGCCGAGGTTGCCGAGTCGGGTGCGCAGGGTCATCACCCGGCGCTCGCGCAGGCTGTCGATCGGTGGGTTGGTGACCTGGCTGAAGTTCTGCCGGAAGAAGTGGTGCAGGCCCCGGTACTTGTCCGACAGCACCGCGATCGGCGTGTCGTCGCCCATCGAGCCGACCGCCTCCTTGCCGCCCTCGGCCATCGGCTGCAGCAGCAGCTCCATGTCCTCCAGCGTCCAGCCGGCGACAACCTGACGGCGGCGCAGGGCGTCCTTCGCGAAGGCCGGCTTCTCCTCGTGCTCGGCGCGGATTAGCTTGTCGATCTTGGTGCTCTCGGTGATCCAGTCGCCGAAAGGACGGCTGGTGGCGAGCAGGTCCTTGAGTTCGTCGTCGTGATAGAGCCGGCCCTCCTTGAGGTCGACGGCGATCATCTCGCCCGGATCGAGCCGGCCCTTCTCGGTGATGTGGGCCTCGTCGACGCGCACCATGCCGGTCTCGGAGCCGGCGATCAGCAGGCCGTCATCGGTGACGGAATAGCGCATCGGCCGCAGGCCGTTGCGGTCCATGCCGCCGAGGATCCAGCGCCCGCCATAGGCGGCGATTGCCGCCGGGCCGTCCCAGGGCTCCATCACCGCGTTGGCATAGGCGTAAAGGTCGCGCCAGGACTGCGGCATGTCGCCGTCATCGGTCCAGGCCTCGGGAATGCACATGGTCTTGACCATCGGCAGGTCGCGGCCCGAGCGCACCATCAGCTCGAAGGTGGCGTCGAGCGCCGCACTGTCGGAGGAGCCGGCCTGCACCACCGGCTTGATGTCCTCGATCAGCTCGCCGAAGGTCGGATGCGCCATGCGGGTCTCGTGGCTCGCCATCCAGTTGACGTTGCCCTTGACCGTGTTGATCTCGCCGTTGTGGGCCAGCACGCGGAACGGCTGCGCCAGCTTCCAGGTCGGGAAGGTGTTGGTCGAGTAGCGCTGGTGGTAGACGGCGAAGTTCGAGATGAACCGCTCGTCGGTCAGGTCGGGATAGAACTGATCCACCTGCTCCGCCAGGAACATGCCCTTGTAGATGATCGACCGGCAGGACATGGAGCAGATGTAGAAATCGGTGATGTGCTCGGCCAGCGCCGCCTTCTCGATGCGGCGGCGGATGACGTAGAGATCGCGCTCGAGCTGCGCCTCGTTGTGCTCCGGCGGGGCCGAGAACATGATCTGCTCGATCTCCGGGCGGGTCGCGTTGGCCTTCTCGCCGATCACCGAGATGTCGACCGGCACCTGACGCCAGCCATAGATGAAGCAGCCGGTCTTCAGGATCTCGGACTCGACGATGATCCGGCACCGCTCCTGGGCGGCGAGGTCGGTGCGCGGCAGGAAAACCATGCCGACTCCGACCTTGCCGTCCAGCAGGGCGTGACCGGTATTGGCGATCTCCTCGCGGAAGAACTCGTGCGGGATCTCGATATGAATCCCAGCACCGTCGCCGGTCTTGCCGTCGGCGTCGACGGCGCCGCGGTGCCATACGGCCTTCAGCGCCTGGATGGCGGCGGTCACCACGTCGCGCCGCGAGGTGCCGTCGATGGCGGCGATCATCCCGACGCCGCAGGACTCATGCTCCAGCGCCGGGTCATAGGCGTGGGCGGCCTGCAGCCTGGCGGCATTCTCCCGCCACTCGCGCACGAAGGTCTCGCCGTTCAGGGTCGGAGTGTCCGACATGGTATGCCTCCCGGTCTCAGGGGATTGTGTCAGGCGGCCGGGCGGGCCGCGTCCGCCTTGGCGGCGAGGTAGTCGTGAATGCGGTCGGCGGCGTCGCGCCCGTCGCGCACCGCCCAGACCACGAGCGAGGCACCGCGCACGATATCGCCGGCGGCGAACACCCCGTCTAGGCTTGTCATCATGGTCTTGAAGTCGATGGCGACCGTGCCCCAGCGCGACACCTTGAGCTCCTCGGCCCCGAACAAGGTCGGCAGCGCCTCGGGATCGAAGCCGAGCGCCTTGATCGCCATGTCGCAGTCGATCGTGAAGCTGGAGCCCTCGATCGGCTGCGGCGTCTGGCGCCCGGTGGCGTCCGGCACGCCGAGATGGATACGCTGGCAGCGCACGCCATCGACCGCGCCGTCGCCGACGAAAGCCTCCGGGGCGGCCAGCCACTCGAAGATCACGCCCTCCTCCTCGGCATTGGCGACCTCGCGCTGGGAGCCGGGCATGTTGGTCCTGTCGCGGCGATAGACGCAGGTCACCCTCTCGGCGCCCTGGCGCACGGCGGTCCGCACGCAGTCCATGGCGGTGTCGCCGCCGCCGATCACCACGATCTTCTTGCCCTTGGCGTCCAGCGTGCCGTCGTCGAAGGCCGGCACCGCGTCGCCAAGGCCTTTGCGGTTCGCGGCGGTCAGGTAGTCGAGGGCCGGATAGATGTTGTCGAGGCCAACGCCGGGGCACTGGATGTCGCGCGCCTTGTAAACCCCAGTGGCGATCAGGACGGCGGCATGACGCGCGCGCAGCTCGTCCAGCGACACGTCGCGGCCAATCTCGGTATTCTCGTGGTAGTGGATGCCGCCATCGGCCAGCAGGGCGGTGCGCCGCTGCACCACCTCCTTCTCGAGCTTGAAGTTGGGGATGCCGTAGATCAGCAGGCCGCCCATCCGGTCGTAGCGGTCGTAGACGTGCACCTGGTAGCCGCGCTTGCGGAGTTGCTCGGCCGCCGCCAGCCCGCCGGGGCCGCCGCCGATGATCCCGACGCTCTCATCGCGCTCGCGCACCGGCACCGTCGGCTTGACCCAACCGTTCTCGAACGCGGTCTCGGTGATGTACTTCTCGACCGAGCCGATGGTGACGGACTCGAACCCCTTCTCGATGACGCAGTTGCCCTCGCAGAGCCGGTCCTGCGGGCAGATCCGGCCGCAGATCTCCGGGAAATTGTTGGTCGCCGAGGAGATCTCGTAGGCCTCCTCCAGGCGCCCTTCCGCCGTCAGCATTAGCCAGTCGGGGATGTTGTTGTGCAGCGGGCAATGGACCTGGCAGAACGGCACCCCGCATTGCGAGCAGCGGCTGGCCTGTTCCTCGGCGCCGGCGGCGTCGAACTCGTCGTAGATCTCGCCGAAATCGGTCCGGCGCACCTCGGCGGCGCGCTTGGCCGGCATCCGCTTCTCCGTGCCGACGAACTTCAGCATCCGGTCGCTGGTCATGACCTCGTCTCCTTGATTCCGGGCCGGTCGCGGGCGGTCGCGTCGCCGACTCCTTTTCGCCGCCCATTCCGGGCGGGCGGTTTCTATACACGCTCAACGTCGATGGAAAAAGCGCAAACTGCGAAATTAGGTCCGGATCGGACCGAAAATGCCCCCCAAGCTTCACCGACCTCCGCGGTCATGCCGCGCCGGCACGGGTCAATTGCTTGGTTGGCGGGCGAAATGGTAACGATTCGGAACAATATTGTCGGAGGCGTCCCTGCCGCGAATCTTATATTGTCCGGTCCGCGCGATCTGACAGCGGGGGTGCGCGTGCCTATAGAACATCTGATCCTCGTGGCGGTTATCCAGGGGATCACCGAGTTTCTGCCGATCTCGTCCTCGGGCCACCTGATCCTGGTCCCGGCGGTGACCGGCGAGGCCGATCAGGGACAGGTGATCGATGTCGCGGTCCATGTCGGCACCCTGGTCGCCGTGTGCCTCTATCTCTGGCGCGATATCGGACGGATGCTCGCCGGCACGGTGCGCGGCCTGCGCGGGCGGCGCGACCCCGGGTTCCGCCTGGCGCTGCAGATCATCCTCGCGACCATTCCCATCGTCGCCGCCGGCTACGCCCTGACGCGGTATTTCGGCGGCATGCCGCGATCGGCCGAGATCGTGGCCTGGGCGACGCTCGGCTTCGGCGTCCTGCTCTGGGTCGCCGACCGGACCGGGATGACGATCCGCCGCATTGAGCACATGGGCTACGGCGAGGCCCTGGTGATCGGCCTGTCCCAGGTGCTGGCGCTGATCCCCGGGACCAGCCGTTCCGGGATCACCATGACGGCCGCCCGGATGCTCGGATACGAGCGGGCGGAGGCGGCCCGGTTCTCGATGCTGCTGAGCATCCCGACGATCCTGGCGGCCGGGCTGCTGACCGGCCTGGACCTGTACGAGAGCGGGGATGTGCAGCTCTCCCTCGACGCCCTGATCGCCGGCGGCCTGGCGTTCGCAACGGCGCTGATCGCGATCGTCGCCATGATGGGATGGCTGAAACGCGCCAGCTTCCTGCCCTTCGTGCTGTACCGCATTCTCCTCGGCGGCGGGCTGCTGATCTGGATCTATACGGGCTGAACGGCACTGCCTACTCTCGGCTCCGATGATCTGGGAGGGAGCCGTCATGACCACCGCCTACGCCGACCATGAGAGCCTCGCCGCCTTCGCCAACCAGACGGAGAACCCGCGCGCGCTCGGGTTCGATGCCGCGCGCCTGGCGCGGATCGGCGGCTGGATGGAGCGCTATATCGCCGACGGCAAGCTGCCCTACGCCATGACGGCGGTGCTGCGCGGGGGCGAGATCGCCTATCTGGACGCGCGCGGCTACACCGACCCGGAGGCGAAGCAGGTCCCCGCCGCCGACCATCTCGCCCGCATCTACTCCATGACCAAGCCGATCGTCACGGCGGCGGCCATGACCTTCTACGAGGAAGCCCGGTTCCAGCTGGAGGACCCGATCGCGCGGTTCCTGCCGGAGTTCGCCGAGCCACGAGTCTACGTCTCGGGCGAGGGCGACACGATGCAGACCCGGGCGGCCGACGGGCCGATCACCATCCGCCAGCTGATGACCCATACGGCGGGTCTGACCTACGGTTTCTTCGATCCGGGCCCGATCGGTGCCGCCTACCGCAAGCACAACGTCAATTTCTTCCTCGGCGAGGAGACCGTTGCCGAGGTCACCGCCCGCGCCGCCTCGGTGCCGTTGTGCTTTGAGCCGGGGACGCAGTGGACCTACTCGATCGCCATCGACGTCCTCGGCCGCCTGGTCGAGGTGGTGGCCGGGAAACCGCTGGGCGAGGTGCTGCAGGAGCGGATCTTCACCCCGCTCGGCATGAACGACACGGTCTTCGGCGTGCCGGCGGACCGGGTCTCGCGCTTCGTGCCTTGCTACGCCAAGGATGGCGAGGGCATGAAGCGCGACGAGAAGGCGGCGACCTCCGGTTTCGTCGGGCCACAGGCCATGGAGTCGGGCGGCGGCGGGCTGGTGTCGACCCTGCCCGATTACCTGCGGTTCATGGAGATGATGCGCCGCGGGGGCGTGTTCGGCGATGCCCGGATCCTCGGGCGCAAGACCGTCGAGCTGATGATGTCGAACCATTTGCCCGGCGACATCGCCTCGATGGGGCAGGTGAGCTTCTCCGAGATGCCCATGGTCGGGATCGGCTTCGGCCTCGGCGGGTCGATCCTGCTCGATACCGCCCGCGCGCAGATCCCCGGCAGCCCCGGCGAATACGCCTGGGGCGGGGTTGCGAGCACCGGGTTCTGGATCGACCGGGCGGAGGAGATCGCGGTCGTGTTCTTCACTCAGCTCACCCCGTCCTCGGCCTGGCCGCTGCGCCGGGAGCTCCGGGTGCTGACCTACCAGTCGCTGGTGGACTGATCCGCCGTTCAGCCGCGCGCCTGGACGAAGCGCATCTGGTCGTTGCGGATCTGGACCGCGGTCAGGACGCCCGTGAACACCGCGCCGGTGTCGAGGTTGATGCGGTGCCGGCGAACCGTCGGCTCCTCATACGGGGCCTCCGGCGTGTGGCCGTGGACCACGACAACATCGAACGGCCAGCCGTCCTTCGGCTCCAGGAAGGCGTCGCGGATCCAGGTCACCACCTCCTCCGGCTGGTCGTCGAGCGGACGCCGGGGGTCCAGTCCGGCGTGGACGAATACCCAGTCGTCGATGCGATGCACCGGCACCATGCGCCCGATCGCCTCACTGACGATCTCCGGCATGTTGCGGCGCAGGGTGTCGACGATGCGGTCCGGACGGTCGGTCGCGGCGACGGCGAAATCGTGCCAGGTCTCGACGGCGCCGTTGTGCTGCCAGGTGAGTAACTCGTCCATGTGCAGGGTCTCGTCCAGTGCCGCCTTCAGCCAGGCGTCGTGGTTGCCGAGCAGCAGCACGTCCTCGACCGGCACCCGCCCGGCGGTGAACATCGCCAGCCCGCCCGCCGCCAGCCCGAGCGCGTCCTTTACCGCCGGCCCCCGGTCGATCAGGTCGCCGAGGAAGATGTTGGTGACGCGCTCGACCCCTGGCCCGGCCACGTCGGCGGCAAGCGCCTCCAGCAGCGGCTCCAGGAGGTCGGCGCGGCCGTGAACGTCCCCGATGGCGCAGATCAGATGGTCGGCGGCGGCGGGCTTCGGCGCCGCGAGCCAGTCGCCATGTCTGATCGTGATCATGGTCCGTAGCTGACCACGCGCCGGCGGCGAATGTGAAGCTTTGTTGAATAGCGCGCCATCACGGTTGCGCCCCGTTCGCTGCATTGCACAATGGCCGCGGCTCTCCGGGCCGCGGGCGCCGCCCGGGTCTGTTCAACGCATGGGACGGTTTCATGACCACCTCGCTCAAGGGAAAGAAGGGACTTGTCGTCGGCATCGCCAACGAAAAATCCATCGCCTATGGCTGCGCGCGCGCGTTCCGCGACGCCGGCGCGGATCTGGCGATCACCTATCTCAATGACAAGGCCCGACCCCATACCGAGCCGCTCAGCGACGCCCTCGGCGCCGATCTCTTCCTGCCCTGCGATGTGCGGGAGGACGGCCAGGTGAAGGCGCTCTTCGCGGCGATCCGCGAAAAATGGGGGCGGCTGGACTTCCTGCTCCACTCCATCGCATTCGCGCCCCGCGAGGATCTGCACGGGCGGGTCACCGACTGCTCCCGCGACGGGTTCGACATGGCGATGAACGTGTCCTGCCATTCCTTCATCCGCATGGCGCGCCATGCCGAACCGCTGATGGTGGACGGCGGCGCGCTGATGACCATGAGCTACTACGGGGCGGAGAAGGTCGTCGACCGGTACAACCTCATGGGCCCGGTCAAGGCGGCGCTCGAGGCCAGCGTGCGCTATCTTGCCTCCGAGCTCGCGGAGGCGGGCATCCGGGTCTACGCGGTGTCGCCGGGGCCCCTGAAGACCCGCGCCGCCTCGGGCATCGACCGGTTCGACGAGCTGATGGAACAGGCCGCCGCGCGGGCGCCGCGCCACGCGCTGGTCACCATCGAGCAGGTCGGCAATGTCGCCGCTTTCCTGGCGTCCGGTGCGGCGGAGGGGATGACCGGTAACGTGGTCTATGTCGACCACGGCTACAACGTGGTGGGCTGACGTCATGAGCTACGATGCCGATCTCGCCGCCAAGACCGTCACCGCGCGCGACGCGGCCGACAGCGTGGAGGACGCCAGCAATCTGATGCTGGGCATGGGGGTGGCGATGCCGCCGGCGTTCATGGCGGCACTCGCCGAGCGGGCGCGCGAGCGGCGCGGCCTGTCCCGCCTGAACCTGTACTACATGCACGGCAATCAGGCGGCGGCGGACACCATCCTGAAGCCGGATCTGATGGACGTGCTCAAGCTCAACGTCCTGTTCATGAGCGGCCACGACCGGGCCTTCGCCCAGCAGGGCCAGACGCGCGGCGAGACCTGGGTGCATTTCGTGCCGTCCATGTTCCACCAGGTCGGCCGGCTGCTGACCGAACAGGTGCGGCCGGACTGTTTCGTGACGACGGTCTCGCCGATGGACCGCTCGGGCCATTTCAGCCTCGGCACCAATGCCGATTACGGCGCCGAACTGGTGCGCAAGGCGCGCCGGGTGATTCTCGAGGTCAACCGCAACATGCCGCGCACCTTCGGCGAGAACCTGCTGCACATCAGCCAGGTTGACGCGGTGATCGAGAACGACGCGCCGCTGATGGAGCTGCCGAACCACGCCCCCGACGCGGAAGACCTGGCGATCGGCAGGGCGATCGCGCCCCTGATTCCGAATGAAGCGACGCTGCAGATGGGGATCGGCGGGGTGCCGCTCGCGGTCATGGCGGAGCTTGAAGGTCACGAACGGCTCGGCATCCACTCCGAGCTGCTGTCGCCGCCGATGATCGACATGATCCGCAAGGGCGTGATCACCGGCGAGGCCAAGTCGATCATGCGCTACAAGCATGTGTTCACGCTCGCGCTCGGCGACGCCGACATGTACGACTTCATGGACGACAATCCGTCGATCGTCGGCTACCCGGCGACGTGGGTGAACAATCCGGCGGTGATCCGCAAGAACCGCCACATGATCTCGGTCAACGCCGCCCTGCAGGTCGACCTGACGGGGCAGGTGAATTCCGAGGCGCTGAACGGTCGGCAGTTCAGCGGCACCGGCGGCCAGCTCGATTTCGTGCGCGGCGCCTACCTCGCCCCGCGTGGCAAGTCGTTCATCGCCCTGCACGCCACGGCGAAGGGCGGAACCGTCAGCCGGATCGTCCCGCAGCTAGCCAACACCACGATCACCGATCCCCGGGTCGACACGCATTTCGTCGTGACCGAGTTCGGCATGGCCGACCTGAAGGGCAAGTCGCTGAGCGAGCGCGCGGCGGCGTTGATCGCGATCGCCCATCCCGACTTCCGCGACGGGCTGGCGGCGGAGGCCAAGGCGGTCGGGCTGACCTGAGCCCTCAGTCCTCCACACCCTCGTTGTAGGCGCGCAGCAGGGTGAGAATGGTGCGGTTGACCGGCGTGGGGATGCCGTGACGCTCGCCGGCCGCGACCACCGCACCGGTGAGCGCGTCGCCCTCCAGCAACCGTCCGGCCAGGGCGTCGAAGTACATCGAGGAACCGGCGTCACGGGGAAAGCCGCGAAACAGGCGTTGGGTATCCGCCACCTCGCTGTCGGCGAGGTCGGCGCCCTCCGCCCGGGCGACCGCCACGCCCTCCTCGAGCAGCGCGCCGGCCAGGGCCTGGATGTCGTCGCGCTGCAACACCGCCTGACGTCGGCGGGTCAGGGCGGTGACCGGATTGACGACGATGTTGATCAGCAGCTTGCGCCACAGCCGGGTGGTGAAGTCGCCGCCGGGCACCACCGTGATCGGCGTGCCGGCGAACAAATTGACGAACGCCCGCGCGAGGTCGGTGTCGGGCAGGAAGATGTCGGTGTCGCCGATATGCCGCATGCGCACGTGGTCGGCGGCGATCCGCTCGCCGTTGTAGTAGACGATGGTCGGCAGCACCTCGGCCGCGCCGACATAGGGGGCGACCCGCTCTGCGTGATCGACGCCGTTCTGCATCACCGCGACCTTGGTCCGGGGCCCGCAGAGCGCCCGCAGCCAGGGCCCGGCGCCATCGGTGTCCTGTGCCTTGGTGGTGAGCAGCACCCAGTCCGCCGGCGACGCCGCGCCGGGATCCGTCAGGACGGTCAGCGCGACCTCGGCCCGCTCCTCCGGCAACTCGACCGTCAGGCGATCGAGCGGCCGTCGCGCGCAGGCGACGACCCGGCAGCGTCCGGCATGGGCGAGTGCGCCGGCCGCCACCCCGCCGATCCCGCCGAGACCGATGACGGCGACGGTCGAGGGTGCGTGTCCTGCCGGTGTCGATGGTGACATGGGTCAGCCTTGCTGCCGGTTCCGCTTCGGTCAGTTGACGGCATCGTCACGGGTCGGCGCAAGGCGGTTTCTGACATCGCGCCGGGCGGCGGAGGATGTTCTAGGGCTTTCGCGCGGCGGCGCCTGCGCTACTCTCCGCCGGTCAATTGCCAACCATAGACGGCCCCAGAGACATCCAGGAGGAACCGACCATGCTGTTCGACGTGCGCAAATACACTTGCCGTCCCGGCACCATCGCCAAGCATCTCGAACTCTACGAGAAGATGGGCAAGGAGCCCCAGGCCCGCCATCTCGGCCAGCCGGTGCTGTACGCCAAGTGCGAGACCGGCGATCCCAACTGCTACCTCCACATCTGGGCCTACGAGAGCGCCGGCGACCGCGAGGCCAAGCGCGCCGCCATGTGGAGTGACCCGGACTGGATCGCCTACACCCAGGAAAGCGCCAAGCTCGGCGCCCTGGAGAAGCAGGAGAATACCCTGTTCAACGACGTCAGCTTCTACCCGTTCAGCCGCTGACGAGCACGCCGCCGCGCGCGATCACCCGCCCGCCCTTGACCACCAGCGCCCGGGGCGGGCGGTTGACGACGGCCTCGGCGACCGTCTCGGCCTCCAGGGCCACGAAATCGCCCCGCGCGCCGATCTCCAGGCCATACGGTCCGTAGCCGATCGCCTGGGCCGCCGCTCCTGTTGCGAGGTCCAGCGCCAACGCCAGCCCGTCATCGGTGCGCAACCCGGCCCGGTAGGCGACCAGCATCGCCCGGTCCAGCATGTCGCCGTTGCCGAAGGGCGACCAGGCGTCGCGCACGTTGTCGGACCCGGCGAAGACCCGCACCCCGGCCTCTCGCAACCTCACCACCGGGATCAGCGCCCCGGTGCCGGGCGCGCTGGTCAGGACCGCCACGTCGGCCGCCGCCAGCTCCTCGACCGTCAGTTCCAGGGTGCGGTCGTCCACCGTCGCCAGGGCGAAGGCGTGACTCACGGTCACCTTGCCCTGAAGGCCGAGGGCCACGGTCCGTTCGGCGATCGCCCGCAATTCGCGCGCGCCCCGGTGCCCCGGATCGTGCAGGTGGATGTCGATCCCGACCGCGTGCCGGTCGGCGAGCGCGAAGATCAGGTCGAGATGGCCGTCCATGTCGCCCTCGATCCCGTCCGGGTCGATGCCGCCGATCAGGTCCGCACCCTCGCTGAGCGCCGCGTCGAGCAGGTCGGCGACGCCGGGCGCGATCAGGATCCCGGACTGGGGAAAGGCGACCAGCTGAACGTCGACCACCCCGGCGAAGGCGTCGCGGGCCGCCATCACCTGGTGCAGGTGGTCGAGGCCGCTGTCGGGGTCGATGTCGACATGGCTGCGCAGGGCGACGGTGCCGAGACTGGCCTCGCGGGCGAGGAACCGCTTGGCGCGTTCCTCGACCGCCAGCGCGAGCTCGGCACGGCCGGCTTTCTCCGCCGCGATGCGCTCCGGCACGCTCGGACCGGCGCGGTGCGGACGCCACGACAGGCCGAGGAAGGTCTTGTCCAGGTGGATGTGGCCGTCGATCAGTCCCGGAATAACCATCTTACCGGTTAAACTCTCGCCCCCTCCCGATCCGGCCGGCTCGAACGCGGCGAACCGGCCGTCGCGCACGACGATGTCGACGGCACGACCATCCGGCAGGCGCGCGTCGGTGAAGCGGAGGTCGGTCATGCGCCGTGGCCCTCCCTGAGATAGCGCGTGGGCGGGGCGCCAAGGGTTCGGCGGAACATGGCGATGAAGGCGCTCGGGCTGGCATAGCCGAGATCCAGCGCCACCGAGGTCACCGGCTCGCCCGCGGCCAGCCGCTCGAGGGCGGCCAGCAGCCGCCGGCGCTGGCGCCAGCGCCCGAAGGACAGGCCGGTCTCCGCCTGAAACAGCCGGGCCAGCGTCCGCCCGCTGGCGCCGACATCGCGCCCCCAATCGGCGATCTCGCGCCCGTCGGCCGGGTCCGCGATCAGCGCCTCGGCGACCGCCAGCGCCCGCCGGTCGCTCGGCAGGGGAAGGTCGAGCGGAGCGGTCGGCAGGTCCGCCAGTTCGTCGGCCAGCACCGCGACCAGCCGCGCCTTGGGGCCCGCCGCCGGGTAGTCGCGCGGCAGGGTGACGACCCGGGCGATCAGCTCCCGGACCAGGGCCGGGACGGCGACCACCCGGCAGCGCGGGCCGATCGGCACCCCGGCGTCGCGCCGCAGGTAGAGCGTGCGCATGGCGACGGCCGACGCCGCCCGCACCTCGTGGACCACACCCGCCGGCACCCACACGGCATAGCCCGGCGGGACGATCCAGGCGCCATCGTCGGTGCGCACCGCCATCACCCCGCGTTCGCCATGCACCAGCTGATCGCGGTCGTGATGGTGCCGACCGGTCGAATGGCCGGGTTCGTAGTCGACGGCGTACCCGACGATCGCCTTGGGCCAGTGCTGGCGGTCGCGGACGTCGGGGCTGCCGCCGCCGGCCCGGATAGGATCCGGGGTGTGTTGTCCTGTTTGCAACATCGATTGACGGTCTATCGAAAGACGGCAAGGCGGGCAAGGCCGATAATCGCCCCAGTTCCGTCACCTGTCCCGCTGCGGAGAGCCCGATGCGCCTGGATACCCGCTTCCTGTTCCTGAATATCGGCCATGCGGTCGATCACCTGATGATGCTGCTGTTCCCGACCGCCGTGATCCTGATGGCGCACGAGACCGGGGCGGATTACGGGGAGTTGCTGGCGCTCTCGACCTTCGGCTTCATCGCCTTCGGGGCGTTCTCCCTGCCGGCCGGATGGCTCGCAGACCGCTGGAGCCGGGAGAGCATGATCTCGCTGTTCTTCATCGGCATCGGGGCGGTGACGGTGCTGACCGGTTTCGCGGAGGAGCCGTGGCAGTTCGCGGTGGCGGTGTTCCTCATCGGCGTGTTCGCGGCGATCTATCACCCGGTCGGCATCGCCATGGTGAGTCAGGGCGCGGCGGCGCGCGGCAATGTCGGGCGGCGCATGGGGATCAACGGCGTGTGGGGCAATATGGGCCTGGCGGCGGCGCCGATCGTGGTCGGCGCGCTGGCTGACTATGCCGGTTGGCGCTTCGCCTTCTTCGTCCCCGGGGTGGCCTCGATCCTGATCGGCCTGCTCTGGATCGCGCATTGCCGCAGCGCCGCCGGGCAGGCGGCGATCCAGTCGGCGGCCCAATCGACGGCGGCCGCGCGCAAGGCGAAGACCGGGCCGGCGGCGGACTGGAAGACCGTGCTGGTCGTCGTGTTCGTCGCCACCGCTTTCGGCGGCTTCATCTTCAACGCGTCGACGATCTCCCTGTCCAAGGTGTTTGACGAGCGCGTCGCCTCGTTCGCGGTCAGCGGCCTCGCCGCCGGCTCGATGGTGGCCATCGTCAAGGCGCTCGCCTCGCTGACCCAGATCGCGGTCGGTTACCTGATCGACCGTTACTCGACGAAGATCGTGTTCCTGGTCCTGGCGGCGGGCGATGTGGTGGTGTTCCTGGCGGCCAGCGGTGCCACGGGGTCGACGATGCTGGGGCTGTCGCTGGCGATGATGATGCTGGTGTTCGGCCAGATCCCGATCACCGATACCCTGGTCGCGCGCAATACGCCGGAGCACTGGCGCGGCCGGGCCTACGCGATCAAGTACGTCGTGTCGTTCGGCGTGGCGGCCACGGCGGTCCCGACGATCTCGTGGCTGCACGTGTACGGCGGCGGCTTCACCAGCCTGTTCCTGGTCTGCGCCGGATGCGCGGCGGTGATCACGGTGGCGGTGGCGTTCCTGCCGCGCCTCGCCCCGGCGCCGGCGGCGCAGCCCGGCGAGTGAAGGGCGCAGGGTCCAGAGCATGATCGTCTAAGGCGGAATCGCTTCGCGATGCCGGCTTGGACGTGAATCATGCTCTTGTTCAATAAGAGAGAGAGCAAATTCACATGCGTCGTCGCGATCGCTGGCGATCGCGTCAAAACATGATTTGCTCTAGCGGACAAACCCGCCGATCGGGGCCATGTAGACCGCGCCCATGCGGTCGAGCGCCTTGCGGGTGGTCGCGTCTGGGGTACCGTAGACGGTGATCCGATGCGGCTCGGCGACCGCCATGAAGCGGGCCGCGCATTCCTCGCCGAACCATTTCAGATGGGTCATCACGGCGGCGGAATCGGCGTAGCGCTCGTAGATGTGGCAGGTGCCCTGGTCGGCCGAGAGCGTCCACTCGTAGCTCAGCGTCCCCGGCTCGTTCGCCTCGGTGGCGGCGACCATCTCGGTCATCAGCGCCTTGAACGCCTCCAACTGCCCCGGCTTGATGCCCACGTCGAGGATCCAATAGACGTGCTCCGACATTCCCGCCTCCCGTCAGCCGTGTTCCGTCTCAGTAAAAGATCTTGCCCGGATTCATGATGCCGCCTGGATCGATCGCCGCCTTGATCGCGCGCATCAGCGCGACCCGGCTCTCGGGAGTGTAGCGCACGAAATCGTCGCGCTTGAGGCCGCCGATCCCGTGCTCGGCGGAGAAGCTGCCGCCGAACTCGGCGCAGAGCGCGCTGACCCGGTCCGACAGGTCGCCCTTGCGCTGGACCCAGGTCTCCGGGCTCATGCCCTCCGGGCGGTACATGCCGTAATGGATGTTGCCGTCGCCCATGTGGCCGAAAGCGTTGATGAACAGGTCCGGCTGCTCCGCGAGCAGCACCGTCTCGGCGGCGGCGAGGAATTCCGCCACCCGGCTGACCGGGACCGAGACGTCGCAGGAGATCTGACCGCCCTGACGCCGGCCGGCCTCGGCCTGCTCCTCGCGGATGCGCCAGATCTGGGCGCGCTGGGCCTCGCTTTCGGCGATCGCCCCGTCGGTGACCGTGCCGGCCTCCATGGCCTCGGCGAAGATCGCCTCCAGCTTGCCGCGCAGGTCGTCGATCTCCGACGAGGTCGCCATCTCCATCAGCACGTACCACGGGGAGGGCGCCTCGATCGGGTCGACGATGCCCTCGATATGGGTCAGCGCCAGGTCGAAGCAGCTGCGCGGCATCAGTTCGAAGGCGATGACGGTGTCGCCGCTGAGCTCGCGGGCGCGGGACAGCAGAACCTGGGCCGCCTCCGGGCTCGGCACCGACAGCATGGCGGTCTCGCGCGCCTTGGGCCCCGGCATCAGGCGCATGGCGGCCGCCGTGATGATGCCGAGCGTGCCCTCCGCCCCGATGAACAGGTGCTTGAGGTCGTAGCCGGTGTTGTTCTTGCGCAAGGTGTTCAACCCGTCGAACACGGTGCCGTCGGGCAGCACCACCTCCAGGCCGAGCACCTGCTCGCGGGCGTTGCCGAAGCGGATCGTGTTGTTGCCGCCGGCATTGGTCGACAGGGTGCCGCCGACCGTCGAGGAGCCTTCCGAGGACAGCGACAGCGGATACAGCCGGCCGACCTCGGCCGCCGCCTGCTGCAGGTTCTGGATGATGCAGCCGGCCTCGGCCACCATGGCGAAATTGTCGGCGTCGAGGGCGCGGATCCGGGTCATGCGGTCGAGCGAGACGATGATCGTCGGTCGCATCTCCGTCGGAATCGAGCCAAGCACTAGGCCGGTGTTCCCGCCCTGGGCGGTGATCGCGATGCCGGCGCCGTGGCACAGCCGCGCCACCTCGGCGACCTGGGCGGTTCTGTCGGGACGGGCCACCAGCAGCGCCTCGCCGACGTGGCCGCCGCGCCAGTCGGTGCGGTACTTGACCGTGTCGGCCGGATCCTCGAGCCAGCCCTTGTCGCCGAGCACGGCCTTGATGCTGTGAATCGCGGCGCGCACCGCCTGTGGGGGAACGGACGTCGGAGCGTCGACGTTCATGGGAATCCTCCGGGGCGTTCTTGTCTTGTGTTTTGCCGATCATGCGACCGGAGCGGCCGGGCGACAAGCCTTCGAGCGCCGGTTGGGGCGTGGATCAGACGGCCGCCGCCCCGTGGCAGTGCTTATAGCGCTTGCCTGAGCCGCACGGGCATGGCGCGTTACGCGGCGTCTCCTCGCGCCAGGCCAGGTCCGCCAACTCGATCGGTTCCTCGAGCGCCGTCAGATGGGAGAACAGGTCGATCGACGGTGCCGCGCCGGTCGACCGCTTGCGAAGCGTCTGCACCGTGCCGACCAGCGCGGTGTTGAACGCGGCGTCCGCCTCGACGGCGATGGTCGCGACCGGACCCGCTTCCAGCTCGATCAGGCCGTGACAGAGGGCGAAGAGGGCATAGGCGTCCATCGTCGCCGTCCCTTCGCCGACCAGCCCCGCCATCTGCTTGCGCAACAGGATCCAGATGCTGCGGGCCCGCTCCTCGGCCGCCGCGTCGCGGCGATATCCGTCCGGCGGCGCGCCGAGCATCACCCGGTAGTGGTTAGGAAAGGCCTTGGCGAAGTTCCGCAGGGTGCGGCAGAAGGCCAGGATTCTCGGTTCCGGCTCGTCGGCGACGTCACCCAACGCCTTGCTCAGCGCCTCGTTGAGAACCAGGAATCCCTCGGCGTTGATCGCGCCCAGCACGCCGTCCTTGCCGCCGAGACGGCTGTAGATCGCCATGGTGGTGGTGCCCGCTTCCTTGGCGATGGCGCGGACCGTCAGGCCCTCGATCCCCTCGCGCTGCAGCACCTTGCCGGCGGCCACCAGAAGCGCTGTGGCGTCGGGAGTCTCCTTGGCCCCGGATTCTTTGGCCCCGGTTTGCTTCGCAGAGGATGTCCCGTGGCTTTCCGCCCCCGGGGATTTGGCGGATTTGCGCGCCTTCTTGGACGCGGACGGTTTCGACGGGGCCACGGCGACGCTCTTCGGCTGAACAGGATGGCCGAAAATAACCTCGTTATACGAACGTCTCAACCGGTTAAGTGGGGGCCCTGGTGACGGGGCGACGGCCGGGTGACGTCAGCCGAGCGCGCCGTGACAATGCTTGTATTTCTTGCCCGATCCGCAGGGGCAGGGAGCATTGCGCTGAACCTTGCCCCAGGTCGCTGGGTCGCCCGGATCCAGGGTCGCGGCAGCCACCCGCGTCGTCACGGGGCGCCGGGGTGCCGGGGCGCCGTCGGTGCCGGTGGCGCGCAGCTCCTGCTCGTCCTCCACCGACCCCACCGCATCGCGCGCCAGCGCCGGGTCGGCGCGCGTCTCGTGCATCTCCGTCGCCATCCGCTCGGCCGCCATGCGGGCCTCGATCTCCTCCGGCGACTGGGTCCGGATCTCGATATGCGACAGCACAGCGGTGACTTGCTGGCGCAGATCCGCGAGCATCGCCTCGAACAGCGAGAACGCCTCGCGCTTGTACTCGTTCAGCGGGTCCTTCTGGGCGTAGGCCCGCAGGTTGATGCCCTGACGCAGATGGTCGAGCGACAGCAGGTGGTCCTTCCACTGCTGATCCAGGATCTGCAGCAGCAGTTGCTTCTCGGCCATCAGCATCAGTTCGCGGCCGAAATTCACGGTCTTCTCCGCCATTCGGCGGTTCGAGGCGTCGCGGACCCGCTCCAGGATCTCGCGCTCCGCGATCCCCTCCTCCTTGCCCCAGTCCTGGATCGGCAGATCCAGGGCCAGAAGCCGGAGAACATCAGCGTGCAGGCCGTCCAGATCCCAGTTCTCGGCATAGGCGCCTTCGGGAATGCAGCGCGCGACGATGTCCTCGATCACCTCATGGCGCATGTCGTTGACCATCTCGTGGACATCGGCCAGGCGCATGATCTCACGGCGCTGCTCGTAGACCACCTTGCGCTGGTCGTTCATCACGTCGTCGAACTTGAGAAGCTGCTTGCGGATCTCGAAGTTTCGCGCCTCGACCTTCTGCTGCGCCTTCTCCAGCGCCTTGTTGATCCAGGGATGGACGATCGCCTCGCCCTCCTGGAGGCCGAGCTTCTTCAGCATGCCGTCCATGCGGTCGGACCCGAAGATCCGCATCAGGTCGTCTTCCAACGACAGGAAGAACTTCGAGGTGCCCGGATCGCCCTGACGGCCGGAGCGCCCACGGAGCTGGTTGTCGATCCGCCGGCTCTCGTGGCGTTCCGTGGCGATCACGCAAAGCCCGCCGCCGGCCAGCGCCTCGGCCTTGCCGGTCTCGACATCGGCGGTGATCTCGGCGGTCACGGACGCCCGCTTGGCCTCGTCGTCGATGCCGTCGATGGCTTGGGCGACGCGCATCTCGACATTGCCGCCGAGCTGGATGTCGGTGCCGCGGCCGGCCATGTTCGTGGCGATCGTCACCGCGCCCGGCCGACCGGCCTGGGCGATGATCCGAGCCTCCTGCTCGTGGAACCGGGCGTTCAGAACCTCGTGCGGGATCTTGCGCTGCTTGAGCACGGCGGAGACTGCCTCGGACTTCTCGATCGAGACGGTTCCGACCAGGACCGGCTGGCCGCGGCTTCGGCAATCGTCGATCATCTCGATCACCGCGTCGTACTTCTCCTTGGCGGTGCGATAGACCTCGTCGTCCTCGTCCTTGCGGGACACCGGGACATTGGTCGGAATCTCGACCACCTCGAGCTCGTAGATCTCCTGGAATTCCGCCGCCTCGGTCATGGCCGTTCCGGTCATGCCGGCGAGCTTCGGGTAAAGGCGGAAATAGTTCTGGAAGGTGATCGAGGCGAGCGTCTGGTTCTCGTTCTGGACGGTGACCCGCTCCTTCGCCTCGAGCGCCTGATGCAGGCCCTCGGAGTAGCGACGGCCCTCCATGGCGCGGCCGGTGAATTCGTCGATGATGACGACCTTGTCATCCTTCACGATGTAGTCGGTATCGCGCGAGAACAGTTTGTGCGCGCGCAGCGCCTGGTTGGCGTGGTGAACCAGGCTGACATTGTGGACGTCGTAGAGCGCGCCGCTCTCCAGGATCCCGGCTTCGCTCAGCAGCCGCTCGATCTCCTCCGCGCCCTCGTCGGTCAGGGCCACGGTGCGCTGCTTCTCGTCCTTCTCGTAATGCACTTCTTCGAGCTTCGGAATGAGCACGTCGATCTTGCGGTAGAGATCGGAGCTGTCGTCGGCCGGGCCGGAGATGATCAGCGGCGTGCGCGCCTCGTCCACCAGGATCGAGTCGACCTCGTCGACGATCGCGTAGTGGAATTCGCGCTGGACCATGTCCTCGAGGCGGAACTTCATGTTGTCCCGCAGGTAGTCGAAGCCGAACTCGTTGTTCGTGCCGTAGGTGACGTCGCTGGCGTAGGCCGCCTTGCGCTCGGCGTCGTCGATGCCGTGGACGATGCATCCGGTGGTCAGACCGAGAAACGCATAGATCCGCCCCATCCAGCCGGCGTCGCGGCGGGCCAGGTAGTCGTTGACCGTGACCACATGCACGCCCTTGCCGGGGAGGGCGTTCAGATAAACCGGCAGCGTCGCCACCAGGGTCTTGCCCTCGCCGGTCTTCATCTCCGAGATCTTGCCCTTGTGCAGCACGATGCCGCCGAGCAGCTGAACGTCGAAATGGCGCTGTCCGAGGGTGCGCTTGGCCGCCTCGCGCACGACGGCGAACGCCTCTTCCATCAGGTCGTCGACCGTCTCGCCCTTCGCAAGGCGTTCGCGGAACGCGTCGGTCTTGCCCCGCAGATCCTCGTCGGACAGGGCCTCCATCTCCGGCTCGAGCGCGTTGATGGCGTCGACGTGCTTGCGCAAGCCCTTGAGAATACGGTCGTTTTGCGAGCCGAAAAAGGCTCTGGCGAGTCCGCCGAACATGGATGGTCCCCGAAATGAGCGCGCGCCTGCCGGCGCGGCGGTTTGAGCAGGAGATTTAGGCGGCGTGCCGGGCGCTGTCAACGCACCCGGCACCCGTGTTCCCGGCCGCGCAAATCGGCGGATTCGTTGCACTTGTGCGACAGGTAACGCATGCTGGACGCGCTATGGTCGACGGTATCGGGCCTCCCCCTTCGTCACAAGCCGCCGCGATCTCAACGGTTTCCGGCGTGGGCACCGTGCGCGTGCGCCGCCGGGGCGAGAAGCCGGAGGATCCGCCACGCGACGTCACCGATGACGGTCCGGGCGGCGAGCGCGGCGCGCCGCACGCCGCGCATCGGGCAGCACTCCGCCGGGCCAGCCGGGCCTATGGCGGCGCCGGTGCGGCGACCGGTGAGGCGGAGGTCGTCATGTCGCGGGCCGCGGCGATCCTCGGCGGCGGCGACCTCAACGCCATCCTCCGCCGGGCGGGCCAGGCGCTGCGGCAGATGGCCGAGACCCTGCTCGGTGTCGCGCCGGAACACACGGTCGGTCTGGTCGACGCCTTCACCGCCGAGGCGCTGGAATGGGTCCGGGTCGCCATGGCGCAGTACCGAACCTTCGCCGCCGACCACGACGGTCTGCCGGTGGGGCTCTCGTTCGAGGACGTCCGCATCACCGTCGATGCCGGGCACGGCGGCCTGTCGATCGATGTCGGCGGGGTGAACTTCCGCCGGGCGTTCAGCTTCCGGACCCAGGGTGTCGTGTTCGACATCCGGGCCTCGGGCGCGGTGAAGGAGCCGGCGCCCGGTTTCTTCGTGGATTCCGGTGAGACCGGGGGCGATGCGGCCATCGCCTCGGCGATCGTCGAGAAGGTCCGCACCGACCTGCCGCGCTTCGGCATCAGCCAGGATACCGAGGGGGTCTGCGTGCTGATCCGCTCGGAGGGCAGCGACTTCGATCCGGCGCGCGATGGCGGCTGGGTGATCGATCTCGATGTCCACGTTCCCTTCGATCCGGCCTGGAGCGGCTAGGCGTGTTTGTCGCGCCGGCCTGTTCCTTGTGACTTGCCGGGCGATCTGATACGCCTCGCGCAACCGGCCCGAGCCCTTCAGTCCCGTGCCCTGATCGAAAGGACGTTCCATGCTCTCCACGCGTCTCACGACGGCCGCCGCCATGGTGGCGGTCGGCATCGCGCTCGCCACCCCGCTGGCCGCCCAGACGCTGGCTCCCCAGGGAAGCGCCCAGCCGGGTGCCGCCCAGGAACCGGCGTTTGACGCGGCGACCGTTGTCGCCCGTGTCGGCGATGAGGAGATCACGCTCGGCGACCTGATGGCGATGCGCAGCCAGTTGCCGGCCCAGTATCAGCAGGTTCCGTTGGAGGCGATCTTCGAGCCGATGCTGAACCGGGCGATCGATCAGGTGCTGATCACCGCCGCCGCCCGCGCCAGCGGCGTCGCCGAGGACGAGGCCGTCAAGGCGCGGATTGAGGAGGCTGCGGACCAGGTGATCGCCGAGGCGTACTTGACCCAGACCATCGCCTCCCAGATCACCGAGGAGGCGGTCCGCAAGCGCTACGACGAGACGATCGCCAACCAGACCGGCGAGGAGGAGGCCCGCGCCCGTCACATCCTACTGGAGAGCGAGGAGGACGCCCGCGCGGTGATCGCCGAGCTTCAGGACGGTGCCGACTTCGCCAGGCTCGCCCAGGAACGCTCCACCGGCCCGTCCGCCGCCGAGGGCGGTGATCTCGGCTGGTTCAAGGCCGGGCAGATGGTGCCGGAGTTTTCCGCCGCGGCGTTCTCCCTGGAGCCTGGCGCGTTCAGCGCGGATCCGGTGCAGACCCAGTTCGGCTGGCACGTCATCCTCCTGGAGGACAAGCGCGCGGCCGACGCCCCGCCGCTGGAGCAGATGCAGGAGCAGCTGGCCGCCGACATGACGCGTGAGCTGATCCAGCAGCGTCTCGAGGACCTTCGCGGTGCCGCCGCCATCGAGCGGTTCGGGCCGACCGGCCAGCCGCTGCCGGCCGCCGAGTAACAAACCCAGCAACAATCCGCCCGACGACGACCCGGCGGAGGCCGGGTCTCACCGCGACCGTGAGGGACGACCTGTCATGAAGCCATTGCCGGTTTCACCGCTGGCCCCGAGCGCCCGCCAGACCCTGCCGCCGATCGCGGGCTGCCGTCTGGCCGCCCGCGAGGCCGGGGTGCGGTACACGGGGCGGCACGACGTGCTCCTGATGGAGTTCGCGCCCGGCACGACGGTCGCCGGGGTGCTGACCCGCAACCAGATGCCGGGGGCGCCGATCGACTGGTGCCGGGCGCATCTGCCGTCCGGCACGGCGCGGGGTCTGGTCGTCAACGCCGGTAACGCGAACGTGTTCACCGGCGCCCACGGGGCGATGGCCTGCGAGGAGACCGCCAAGGCGGCGGCGGCGGCCATCGGCTGCGCGCCGTCTAAGATCCTGCTGTCGTCGACCGGCGTGATCGGCGAGCCGCTGCGCTACGAGCGGATCGTGGACGCCCTGCCGGCGGCGCATGGCGACCTCGACCCCGACGCCTGGGCGGCGGCCGCCGCCACGATCATGACCACCGATACCTTTGCCAAGACCGCGACCCGCACCGCCAACATTCGCGGCGTGCCGGTTACGCTCAACGGCATCGCCAAGGGATCGGGCATGATCGCGCCGGACATGGCGACGATGCTGTCCTTCGTGGTGACGGATGCCGCCTTGCCGGCGGGCGTGCTTCAGGCCCTGCTGACCCGTGGCGTGAACCGCAGCTTCAACGCCATCACCGTGGACAGCGACCAGTCGACCAGCGACACGGTCCTGTTGTTCGCCACCGGCCAGGGGGCGGCCCATGTGACCGTCGACGGACCGGGGGACGCGGCGTTGCGGGATTTCCGGGCCAAGCTCGAGGATCTGCTGCACGACCTGGCGATGCAAGTGGTGCGCGACGGCGAGGGGGCGAGCAAGCTGATCCGGGTCGCCGTCTCGGGCGCCGCCTCGGAGCGGGCCGCCAAGCGGATCGCCCTGGCGATCGCCGACTCGCCGCTGGTCAAGACCGCCATCGCCGGCGAGGACGCCAATTGGGGGCGCATCGTCATGGCGGTCGGAAAATCGGGCCAGAAGGCGGATCGCGACCGACTGGCGATCTCGATCGGCGGCGTCGCGGTTGCCCGGGATGGCGTGCGGGTCGAGGGCTTCGACGAGGCACCGGTCGCGGCGCACATGAAGGGCCGCGAGATCGACATCGGGGTCGATGTCGGCGTCGGTCGGGGCCGGGCTGTGGTGTGGACCTGCGACCTGACCCACGGCTACATCGATATCAACGCCGACTATCGCAGCTGACAGCCGTCATGACCGGGAACAGTCTTCCGATCGTGCTGGTCGTTGCGGTCGCCCTGGTCGACGCTGACGGCCGCGTGTTGATCGCCAAGCGGCCCGAGGGCAAGAAGATGGCCGGGCTGTGGGAGTTTCCCGGTGGCAAGGTCGATCCGGGCGAAACCCTGGAGGCAGCCCTGATCCGGGAGCTGCGCGAGGAGCTGGGGATCGACACCCACGAGAGCTGCCTCGCCCCGTTGACCTTCGCCAGCCATGCCTATGACGACTTCCACCTGCTGATGCCGCTCTACGCCTGTCGGCGCTGGAAGGGCGAGGTGACCGCGCGCGAGCACACGGAGCTGGCATGGGTCCGGCCGGTCCGGCTGGGGGATTACCCCATGCCGCCGGCCGATGCCCCTTTGGTGGCGATGATCCGCGACATCATCGGCTGACACGCCGGCGCGTGCTCGGTCAGCCCAGGTCCCGCAACCGACGGCGGGCGCTCCGGCGACCGTCGGCGAGGTGGACCGGCGGCTCCGGACGGCGCTGCGACGCGTCGTGGTTCTGGCGGATCAGACGCTCGATGTAGTCCCCGGCACCCCCGGCGGCGGCATGGGCCAGCAGCAGCAGATGGCTTCCAATCATCTTATCTCTCCTTAACGATCCCGAGCGGCACCAGCGCCGTCGTCTGGATTGAAAGTGGGGCATTCATGGGCTTTACTCAAACGAGGCTTTCTCACCTCAGACGTTAGGAAATCTAACGGATGTCACGCCGCCTTCCGCCGCTGAACGCGCTCCGGGCCTTCGAGGCCGCCGCCCGCCTGGAAAGCATGAGCCGGGCGGCCGACGAGTTGTCCGTCACGCATGCCGCCGTCAGCCATCAGGTGAAGGCGTTGGAGGAGTGGATCGGCCAGCCGCTGTTCCGTCGCGAGCACCGGCGCATCCGGCTGACGGAGGCCGGCGCCGATTTGCTGCCGGTCCTTGCCGAGGCCTTCGACGCGATCGACGCGCGGCTGGCCGACGTCGCGGCATCGGGTGGACGCCGGACCCTGACCATCACCGCCGCCCCGTCGGTCGCCTATCGCTGGATCGTTCCCCGGCTGCCGGCGTTCAGCGAGCAACATCCGGAAATCGACGTCCGGATCGAGCATTCGACGCGGCTGGTCGACCTGCGGCGCGAGCGGGCGATCGATGTCGGCCTGCGTTACGGCCGCGGCGGCTGGGAGGGATTGGAAGAGCATTGGCTGGTCCCCGGCCATGCCCGTCCCCTGGCGTCGCCGGCGCTTCTGGCGCGTCACGGCCTCTCCGCCGCCGACCTGCCGCTGCCGGTCGAGACCATCGCCAAGCTGCCGCTGCACCACGAGGAGACCCGGCTGTGGTGGCGCCGATGGTTCGAGATGAACGGCCTGCCGGATGCCGATGTGTCGACCGGCGCCGTGCTGTATGATGGCGGGTCGGTGCTCGACCTTGCGTTGGCGGGGCATGGCGCCGTGCTCGGCCGCTTCGCGCTCGCGGCGGAGGCGATGAGCGCGGGCCTGTTGCTGCCGCTGCACGACTCCTATTTCGACGAGGAGTCGGGGTATTGGTTCGTCTACGACAAGAACCGCGCGAACGAACCGCACATCGCGGCGTTCCGCGACTTCGTTCTAGAGCAGATCGCGTCGGACTCCTAAGCAAGGCGGACCGGAACCCGTCCTGAACACGGCCTTGCCGGTCAGTGGTTCGGCATCGGCCCATCCCGATCGCCTGAGACGACGGCGGCGTCAGCCGTCGCCCGGTGCCTCGTTTGGTGCCTCGCCGGCGCCGACCTCCGTGCCGCCGAGCGCCGCTGCCAGGCGGGTGCGGGCGGAGCCCGGGCGCAGCGGTTTCGGCTGGCTCGCCGCCGGCGCCCAGCCGGTCAGGTACAGCACCTGGAAGCGCGCCGGTACCCGGCCGTCGGGCCCCGCGAAGCGCGCGGCGTAGATCTCCGCCACCCGGCCCAGCAGCGCCCGGGTCATCGGCGCACGGCGCCGCTCCAGCACGACATTGGTCTCGCCCATGCCCCGCAGGTCGCGCATCAGGTGGAGGGCGCTGTCATAGGTGACGGTGATGGTGTCGGCGTCGATCACCGGCAGGGCGAAGCCGGCCCGCTGAAGCAGTCCGCCGGCATCGCGCAGGTCGGCGAAGGGAGAGACCCGCGGGCTGATCCCGCCGGTGACCTCCACCTCCGCCTCGGCGAAGGCGTCGCGCAGCTCGACCAGCGTCTCGCCGCCGAGCAGGGCCGCCAGCAGCAGTCCGTCGGGCTTCAGCGCCCGGCGGATCTGGGTCAGCGCCCCTGGCAGGTCGTTCACCCAATGCAGCCCGAGCGCACCGAACACCGCGTCGAGCGACCCGTCGGCTAGCGGCAGGGCCTCCTCGTCGAGTGCCAGCGCCGGCCCGTCATCCGCCCGCTCCCGGGCCCAGGCGGGCGCCAGATCGCTCTGGATCAGGGTATCGACCTTGCCGCCGGCCCGGAGCGTGCGGCCGAGCGCGCCCGATCGCGCGCCAAGCTCGAGGGCCAGTGGAAACCGGCGGCGGATGTCCTGCAGACGGTCGGCCAGCCTGTCGGCCACCTCCTCCTCGAGGAAGGCGAAATCTCGATAGCCGTCCCGCGCCCGTTCGCGCCGGCGGCGCAGCAGGGAGCGGTCGAACACGCGCATCGCATCGGTCATGGCCGCCATATGGCGCAGGACCGGCGGCAGGGAAAGGGAAAACCTGGCACGAAATCCGCCCTGGACCTGCCATGGGCACGCCATGTCCGACCCTCTTCGGGCCGCCTCCCGGTTCGGCCGCCGGATCCTCGACCTGATGTTGCCGCCGCGCTGCGGCCTGTGCGGTGACGACCTGGCCGTGGATGCGGCACTCTGCCTGGACTGCTGGCGGTCGCTCACCTTCGTCACCGAGCCGCTCTGCCGGGTTTGCGGCCGGCCGTTCGAGCTCAGGCCGGCCGGCGACGCCGTGTGCGGCGACTGCCTGGCCCGACCACCGATCTTCGACCGGGCGCGCTCGGCCGTGATCTACGACGCTGTCAGCCGGTCCCTGATACTGTCGTTCAAGCACGCCGACCGGCTGACCCTGGCGCCGTTGTTCGCGAGCTGGCTGCGGGTGGCCGGCGCGCCGCTCCTGCGGGACGCCGACCTGTTGGTGCCGGTGCCGCTGCACCCCTGGCGACTGCTCGCCCGCCGCTACAATCAAGCCGCGATTTTGTGCAGGGAAACTGGCCGATACACCGGCACGCCGGTGGTCGATGACGTCCTGGTCCGGACCCGTCGTACATCGAGCCAGGGTCGTATGACGGCCCCGCAACGGGCTCGAAATGTCCGCGGAGCATTCGCGATACGGAATAACTGCGATGGAAAGGCGGAAGCGATCAACGGCCGTCGCGTGCTTCTCGTGGATGACGTGTTGACCACGGGAGCCACGGTTTCCGCCTGCGCCCGCGTCCTCAAGCGCTCCGGCGCCACCGCGGTCGATGTCCTTACCCTGGCGCGCGTGCGCTGAGGTGCGGCATCGGGAGCGCTTTGCAAGGGGACGCCTTTTCCATATCTAGGACATAGCGACGTGTGCATCACAGGAGGGGATTCCTATGGCCAAGACGGCCACGGTTGAAATTTACACGACCATGTTCTGCCCGTTCTGCTATCGCGCGAAGTCGCTGTTGGCGACCAAGGGGGTCGACTACGTCGAGTATGATGTCGGTGGATCCGCCGACGCCCGCCGCAAGATGACGGAGCGGGCCGAGGGGCGCCACACGGTGCCGCAGATCTTCATCAACGGCGACGGCATCGGCGGTTCCGACGAGCTTGCGGAACTGGAGCGGACCGGTAAGCTGGATCACCTGCTCGGGGTGTCCCTGGTCTGACCGGATCCGAGCGTCGTCATACAACGCCCGGAGTTTCGCGATGAGCCGTCTGACCGTCGCCTGCGTCCAGACCAACACGACCCGCGACCCGCTCGAGAACATCGAGCGGGTGAGCCCGCTGATCCGCGAGGCCAAGGCGCGGGGCGCGCAGCTGGTCACGACGCCGGAAATCGTCGGCATGCTGGAGCCCACGCGCGAGCTGGCCTTCGCCAAGGCGAAACCGGAGGAGAGCCACGAGGTCCTCGCCGCTTTCCGCGGCCTGGCGGCGGAACTCGGGATCTGGCTGCTGGTCGGCTCGATCTCGATCAGGCTGTCGGACGACAAGCTGGCGAACCGCAGCTTCCTGCTGGATGACCGCGGTCAGATCGTCGCCCGCTATTCCAAGATCCATATGTTCGACGTCCAGGTCGGCGACGGCCAGACCTATCGCGAGAGCAACACCTATCAGGCCGGCGACGAGGCGGTGATCGCCGAGACACCCTGGGGCCGGATGGGCATGACCATCTGCTACGATATCCGCTTCCCGTATCTCTACCGCAAGCTGGCCCAGGCCGGCGCCGAGGTGATCTTCGCCCCCGCCGCCTTCACCAAGGTCACCGGCGAGGCCCATTGGCACGTGCTGCAACGGGCCCGGGCGATCGAGACCGGGTGCTTCATCGTCTCCGCCGCCCAGACCGGCGAACACGCCGAGGGCCGGCGCACGTTCGGCCATTCGATGATCGTCGATCCCTGGGGCAAGGTCGTGGCGGATGCCGGCGAGCCGGTCGGCGTGGTCACCGCCGAGATCGACCTCGCCGAGGTCGGCGTCGCCCGCGGCAAGGTGCCGTCGCTGACCCACGACCGGCTGATCGGCGATCCGGTCGTTTATGGCGCGGGCCTGCGAGAGGCCGGCGAGTAGGGATCACCCCCGCCAGGGCGAGGTTTCCCGGTTGTAATCCCGCGCCACCTCGGCGACCCGGATGCGATAGCGCTCAAACATCGTGTCGCGGCCCGCGGACTGGGCATCGTGGTGATGCGCATGATCGCGCCAGCGCTGGATCGCCGCCTCGTCCTCCCAGGTCGACAGCGACAGGATCTTCCCCGGCGTCACCAGGCTCTCGAACCGCTCGACCGAGATGAACCCCTCGATCTGCTCCAGCTCGGACTTGAGCGCGGCGGCCATCCCGAAATAGGTCTCGCGCCGGCCATCCTTCGGCTGCACCTCGAAGATCACCACGTGCATCTCAGCTCTCCCGTTCCAGCATCACGCCGGGGTTCAGTCGGTCGTCCGGATCGAGCGCGCGCTTGATCCGGCGCATCAGGTCGAGATCGAGCGTCGGCTTCAGCCGCGCCGCGGCGGCGGTCTTGCTGCGGCCCAACCCGTGCTCCGCCGCGATCGACCCGCCGAGCCCGGTCGCGACATCGTCGATCGCCGTCACCAGCGCCGGCCAGTGTGCCTTGAACGCCGCGCCATCGGTACCCGCCGGCGGGTTCACGTTGAAGTGGATGTTGCCGTCGCCGAGATGGCCGAACGGGATCGGCACCGCGTCCGGTACTACGCCGGCGACGGCCGCGCTCGCACGCGCGATGAACTCGGGGATCGCGGCGACCGGGACCGAGGTGTCGTTCTTCAGGTTGCCGGCGGTATGCACCTGCGTCACAGCCAGCCCCTCCCGCAGCGCCCACAGGGCCGCGCGCTGGGCCTCGGATCGGGCCTGGACGGCGTCGATGGCTTCTCCGGCCTCCAGGGCGGCGCCGACGGCGGCTTCCAGGGCGGCGTCCAGGTCGAAGAACCGGCTTGCGGCGGTGAGCTCGACCAGAACCTGCCAGGGATGTTCCGCCGCGAACGGCTCGCGCCGGGCTCCACCATGCGCGAAGTGCAGGTCGAGCCCGGAACGCGGGATCAGTTCCGCGGCGGAGACGGCGTCGCCGGCCTCCTGGCGGACGCGGGCGAGAAGCTCCAGCGCCGCCGCCGGCGAGGGAACGGCGACCAGCGCCGTCGCGCTGTGCGCGGTCGCGGGAAACAGCCGCAGGGTGGCGGCCGTGACGACGCCGAGCGTCCCCTCGGTGCCGATGAAGAGCTGTTTCAGGTCGGTGCCGGCATTGTCCTTGGCGAGCGCCCGCAGCCCCTCCCACACCTGGCCGTTGGCGAGCACAACCTCCAGGCCGAGAATCTGCGCCCGGGCCATGCCGTAGCGCAGCACGTTGTTGCCGCCGGCATTGGTCGCGACGTTGCCGCCGATGCTGGAGGACAGACCGCCATGGTGGATCGCCAGCAGCCGGCCTGCATCCGCCGCCGCCGTCCGGGCGTCGGCCAGCGAAACCCCGGCCTCGACCACCATGGTCGATCCGGCGAGGTCGACCGCGCGGATCGCCCGCATCCGCTCCAGCGACAGAATGATGGCAGCACCGTCGTCCGGCGGGGTCGCGCCTTGGCAGAATCCGGTGTTGCCGCCCTGGGGGACGATCGCCACTCCGGCCTCGACGCAGGATCGAACCACGCCCGAAACCTCGGCGGTGGAGCGCGGACGGACCACGGCGAGCGCCCGGCCGGTGCGGGTGTTCAGCAGGTCGGTCTCGTAGCGGGCGCGGTCTTCCGGGGCGGACAGGACAGCATCCTCGCCGAGATCCGCCCGCAACCGGTCCAGCAGGCCGGTCACGGCCTAGGCCTGGCGTTCACGCGTCATCGCGCAGCCAGGGAACGGTGCCGATCTCGATGCCCTCGTCGGCCAGCGCCTCGCGCTCCTCGGCGGTGGTGTCGCCGTAGATGCCGCGCGGATCGGTGTCCCCGTAGTGGATCTTGCGGGCCTCCTCGGCGAACTTGCTGCCGACGTGATCGAAGTTCTCCTCGATCTTGCGGCGCAGCGTGAGGAGCTGCTGCTTCAGCGCGGCATCGTCGGTGGCGACCTGCTTCTGCTCGGGCGGCGCCGGTGGCGTGTCGCGCCGGGTGCCCTGCACGGCCGGCGCCATCAAGGCGCGCGAGACGTCGGGCGATCCGCATTCGGGGCAGGCGAGCAGGCCCGATTCGGCCTGTTTCTCGAAGGCCGAACTGTTCTGGAACCACCCTTCGAACTCATGATCGGCGGTGCAGCGCAGGCTATAGCGGATCATTGGTCTCTCAAACTCCCTGATGACTGTAATATAGCGGTCATCATCGGCCGATCCACTGTCGCGGACCGGAACCGAGCGAGCAAGGGGGCGCGATGCCCGCGACACCATCCGATCTGGCGCGGCTGGACCGCGACCACCACCTCCACCCCTTCACCGACCCGAAGGTCCTGCAGGACGACGCGCCGATTGTCATGGCGGGCGGCTGCGGCAGCACGCTGTGGGACGAGGACGGCAAGCTGTACCTGGATGCGCTCGCCGGGCTGTGGTGCGTCAATGTCGGCTACGGACGCGCGGAGCTGGCCCGGGCGGCGGCCGACCAGATCGAGCAGCTCGCCTACTACAACACCTTCTTCAAGACGACGACGGCGCCAACGGCGGCGCTCGCGGCCAGGCTGGCGGCGCTCACGCCGGAGGGTGTCGATCACGTGGTCTTCGCCAATTCCGGCTCCGAGGCGCTGGACACCATCGTGCGGTTCTGCCGGCTGTTCTGGGAACTGAGGGGCCGGCCGGAGAAATCCGTCATGATCGGCCGCGAGGAGGGCTATCACGGCTCCACCCTGGCGACCATCAGCCTTGGCGGCACGCTGGCCATGCACGCCCAGGGTGGGCTGCCACTGGAGGGGTTCGAGCATGTGAACGCGCCCTACCAGTTCCGCCACGGCGCGGCCGGCGAGACGCCGGAAGCCTTCGCCGACAGGGCCGCCGGCTGGGTCGAGCAGAAGATCCTGGCCATCGGCGCCGACCGGGTCGCCGGGGTGGTCGTGGAACCGGTGCAGGGTGCCGGCGGCGTCATCATCCCGCCGCCGGGCTACCTGGCGCGGGTGCAGGAGATCTGCCGGCGCCACGACGTGCTGTTCGTGCTCGACGAGGTGGTGAGCGCGTTCGGCCGCCTCGGTGCCTGGACCGCCGCCGGACTGTTCGGTCTGCAGCCGGACTTCATGGCGCTGGCCAAGGGCCTGTCCTCCGGCTATCAGCCGATCTCCGCCGTCATGGTCGGCAGGCGCGTCGCCGAGACGCTGATCGAGAAGAGCGGCGGTCTGTCCCACGGCTTCACCTATGCGGGCCATCCGGTGGCTGCGGCGGTGGCGCTGGCCAATCTGGAAATCATCGAGCGGGAGGGCCTGATCGCGCGGGTGCGCGACGACTTGGCCGATCATTTCGCCGCCGCCCTGTCCCGGTTGGCGGATCACCCGATGGTGGGCGAGGTGCGCTCGCTCGGCCTGATCGGCGCGGTTGAGTTGGTGCAGCAGCGCGAGCCCCGCATCCTGTACGAGCCGGAGGGCATCGTCGCGGCGGTGGTGCGCGATCAGATGCAGAACCGCGGCGTCATCGTTCGCGCCGTGCGCGACGCCCTGGTGATCGCGCCGCCGCTGGTGGTCACCCATGGGGAGATCGACCGGGTCGCCGACACGCTGCGGGACGTGCTCGACGATATCCTGGAGCAGATCGGTGTCGTCGGCGACGACCGGGCGCTGACCGAGATGACCGCCGGTGGTGGTGCGCTGAAGGGCCTGACCTGTCTCGTCACCGGCGCGTCGCGCGGGATCGGCGCCGCGGTCGCCGAACGCTATGCCGCCGAGGGCGCGCGGGTGGTCCTGGCGGCGCGGTCGCAGACCGAGCTGGACACCGTCGCCGAGCGGATCCGCCGGACCGGCGGACAGGCGGCGACACTGGTGCTCGACTTCGAGGATCCGGCCGCGACCCAGGGACTCGCGCGGCGGATCGGGGAGAAGCTCGGCCGCCTCGACGTGGTGGTCGCCAATCACGGCCTGCTGGGGCCGATCGCGCCGCTGGCGGAGGGGCCGGACGACGGTTTCGACCGGGTGATCGGCGTGAACCTGACCGCCACCTGGCGGCTGCTGCGCGAGCTGGACCCGCTGCTGCGGGCGTCGCCGTCCGGGCGGGCGCTGCTGGTGAGTTCCGGGGCGGCCCAGGGAGCGGTGCCGGACTGGGGCGCCTACGCCGCGTCGAAGGCGGGCCTGGAGGCGCTGGCCCGGGCCTATGCCGCCGAGACCAGGCTGACAAATGTGCGCGTGAACCTTGTCGATCCGGGCGAGGTACGCACATCCATGCGAGCGGCGGCGTTCCCGGATGAGGATCCGAACCGCCTGCCGAAACCGGGGGAGATCACAGGGGTTTTCGTTCGCCTTGCCAGCCCCGCCTGCGGGTTCACCGGAGCGCGGGTGCCGGCCACCGTTGAGGTTTGACCATGGCCGTTGCACCGCAGGTTCAGCCAGAGAGACTGCCGTCGACGATGGAGCCGTCACCATGGGTGGCACGGTTCGCGCCGCTGGTGCCGGAAGGCGGGAGCGTTCTCGACGTCGCCTGTGGCGACGGCCGACACGGACGCATGTTCCGCGATCGCGGCCATCCCGTCGTCGTCCTGGATCGCGACGTGATCGGTGTCAGCGACATGGCGAGCGACATCGGCGTCGAGATCGTCGCCCGCGACCTGGAGAGCGGCCGCCCCTGGCCCTTGGTGGACCGCACCTTCGCCGGCGTCGTCGTCGTGAACTACCTGCACCGGCCGCTGTTCAACGCGCTGGTCGCGGCGGTCGCACCGGGCGGCGTGCTGATCTACGAGACCTTCGCCGTCGGCAACGAGCGGTTCGGCAAGCCGAGCAATCCCGATTTCCTGCTGCATCGCGAGGAACTGCTGATCGCGGTGCGCCCGGAACTGCGGGTCATCGCCTTCGAGGATGTGGAGGAGCAGGTGCCGCGCCGGGCGATGAAGCAGCGCGTCGTCGCGGTCCGGCCGGCCTGAGCGGCCTCACGTCCCGCAGAACGTCGCCGTGACCTCTTCCTCCGGCGCCGGCGGCCGCTCGAACCGCTCCTGGCCCGGCTGATCGGTGAACGGGGTCTGGAGGACGGCGCGCAGGTCGTGCAGCGGCTCCAGATCGCCGTCGTCGACGGCGGCGTTCAGCGCCGCCTCCACCAGATGGTTGCGCGGGATATAGGCGGGGTTCGCCGACCGCATCGCCGCCTGTCGCGTGGCGTCGTCGCGCCCCTCGGCGTCGAGCCGGTCGCGCCAGAGCGCCGACCACGCGTCGAACCCGGACGCATCGCCGAACAGCCCCCGAACCGCCTCGTCCCCGCCGCCGTCGCGTGTCAGCTCCGACAGGCGCCGGAAGGTCAGCGTGAAGTCCACCTCGCCAGTCTCCATGGCGCTCAGCAGGCCATCGATCAGGTCGGCATCGCCGTCCCGGACGCTCTCCAGGCCGATCTTGGCCGCGAAAACCCGTGTGTGGGCGGCGCGGAAGCGCTCGGGGAAGGCGTTGATCACCTCCTGGGCGATCTCCAGGGCCAGCTCCTCGCTTGCGTCGATCAGCGGCAAGAGGCACTGGGCCAGGCAGGCGAGGTTCCAGTGGGCGATCCCCGGCTGATTGCCGTAGGCGTAACGCCCGGTCTGGTCGATCGAACTGTACACCGTGCCCGGATGGTAGGTGTCCATGAAGGCGCAGGGGCCGTAGTCGATGGTGTCGCCGGCGACCGACATGTTGTCGGTGTTCATCACGCCATGGATGAAGCCGACCCCCATCCATGCCGCGATCAGCTCCGCCTGCACCTCCGCCACCCGCGCCAGCAGGTCACGGTACGGCGCGTCGCCGGCGCGCAGGTCCGGGTAGTGGCGGTCGATCACGTGGTCGGCGAGCAGTCGAAGCGCGTCCTCGTCGCGCCGGGCGGCGAAGAACTGGAAGGTGCCGACCCGGATGTGGCTGCGCGCCACGCGGGTCAGCACCGCACCCGGCAGGGCGCGCTCGCGGAACACCGCCTCGCCCGTGGTCACCACGGCGAGAGATCGGGTCGTCGGAATGCCCAGCGCCGCCATCGCCTCGCTGATGATGTATTCGCGAAGCACCGGGCCCAGGGCCGCGCGACCATCGCCCATGCGCGAGAACGGCGTCGGCCCGCTTCCCTTGAGCTGGATGTCGCGGCGGCCGCCGTCCCGGCCCATCACCTCGCCGAGCAGGATGGCCCGGCCGTCGCCGAGCTGCGGCACCCAGCCGCCGAACTGATGGCCGGCATAGGCCATGGCCAGCGGCTCGGCGCCGTCGGGAATGCGGTTGCCGCCGAGGATCTGCGCCGCCGCCTCGCCGCGCAGCTGCGCCGGGTCGAGGTTCAGCTCCCGCGCCAGCCCCTCGTTCAGCAGCAGCAGGCGTGGTGCCTCCACCGGCGTCGGGTCGAGCCGGGCGTAGAACCGGTCCGGCAGGCGGGCGTAGGTGTTCTCGAAGTCGAAGAGCGCCGCGTCGGCCATGGTCGCATCCCTGGGGTCGGTGTCCCCCGATACTTGGCCCGCGGCGCGCGGGGTGCAAGTCCGCGCCTTCCGCCGCCTGGACGCGGCGCCTACACTCTGTCGAAAACCGAGGGAGGCCGCTCATGAAAATGAACAGTGCCGAGTTGGATGCCCGCCGCGACGTCGCCGCCGCCCACCGCCTGGCCGTGCTGCACGGCCTGAACGAGGGGGTGTGGAACCACATCAGCCTGATGTCCCCGGACGACCCGGACGCCATGCTGATCTCGCCGGGGCACATGCACTGGTCGCAGGTGACCGCCAGCAACCTCGCGCTGATGAACGCCAAGGGCGAGTTGATGGCCGGCGGCCCGGCGCCGATCCGCGCGGGCTGGATCATCCACTACCCGGTGCACAAGGCGCGGCCCGACGCGCGCTGCGTCATTCACGTCCACGCGCCCTACATCACCGCCATGTCGATCCGCCAGGACATGCGGTTCGAGCCGCGCTCATCGCAGCAGGCCGCCCGGTTCCACGACGACATCGTCTACTACGAGGTCTATGACGGCGTGCTCGCCGAGGAGGACGAGGGCGAGCGCATGGCCGAGACCCTGGGCGACAAGCGGGTCCTGATGCTGCGCAACCACGGCGCCCTGATCGCCACCGACAGCGTCGCGAAGGCCTATCTCGACGTCTACCAGCTGGAGCGCGCCTGCATGTACCAGCTGCTGGCGACCGCCGGCGGCGGCGAAATGGCGCTGATCCCGGAGGAGATCTGCGCCGAGATGGGTCGCCTCGCCCGCCAGGGCCAGGGACTCGGCCACTGGGAGGGCTTCAAACGCTGGGTCGCGGCGGAGCAACCCGACTACGCTCATTGAACTGCGCCCATTGATCAGAACACGAAGAACAAGAAGGAGGGTGCCTTGACCGCCCCGTATACCGGTATTTTCCCGATCGTCCCGACCCCGTTCCACGATGACGGCACCCTCGACCTGGACGGCCAGAGCCGCGTGCTCGACTGCATGATCGACCAGGGCGTGGACGGCCTCTGCATCCTGGCGAACTACTCCGAGCAGTTCCTGCTGTCCGACGCCGAGCGCGGCATCCTGCAGGACCACTGCCTAGAGCATGTCGCCGGACGGGTGCCGGTGATCTCTACCTGCAGCCACTTCTCCACCCGCATCGCGGTCGAGCGCTGCGTGCGGGCCCAGGCGCAGGGAGCGGCGATGGTGATGATGATGCCGCCCTATCATGGCGCCCTGCTGAAGGCCGGCGACCAGGGGGTGTTCGAGCATTTCGCCGCCCTCTCCGAGGCGATCGACATCCCGATCATGATCCAGGACGCGCCGTTGAGCGGCGTGACCCTGCCGATCCCGCTGCTGGCGCGCATGGCCCAGGAGCTGCCCAATGTCAGCTACTTCAAGATCGAGACGCCGGGGACGGCGGCCAAGCTGCGGGCCCTGATCGAGGCGGCCGGCCAGTACATCGACGGCCCGTTCGACGGCGAGGAGGCGATCACGCTGCTGGCCGATCTCGATGCCGGGGCCACCGGCACCATGACCAGCGGCCTCGCCTGCGAGAAGATCCGGCCGATCGTCACCGATTTCCTGGCCGGCGACCGCGCGGCGGCGGAGGCGCAGTACAACCGCATGCTGCCGCTGATCAACTTCGAGAACCGGCAGTGCAACCTGCGCGCCTGCAAGACCGTCATGATGGCCGGTGGCGTCATCAAGTCCGACTTCGTGCGTCACCCGCTGGAGCCGCTGCATCCGCAGACCCGCGAGACCCTGCTGGCCATGGCGGAGGACCTGGATCTGCTGGCCTATCGCTGGGGCAGGTAAGCGGGCACCATGGCCCCGAGCAACCGGAAGGATCGGCCATGGCCCGCGTTCCCTATCTCTCGCCGGAAGACCTGCCGCCCGAGCATCGCGACCTTCTGAAGCGCCCGATCACCCTGCACCGGGCGCTGGTGAACAGCCCCGGCATGGCGCGGGCGTTCGGGACGCTGGGCGGTCATATCCGCTACGGCAGCACGCTGGACCCGCGCCTGCGTGAACTGGCGATCATCCAGGTCGGCTACCTGACCCGCAGCGCCTACGAGTATTCGCACCACTGCCGTCTCGGGATGGAGCAGTTCGGCGTCAGCGAGGCGGACATCCACGGCATCACCCGCGAGACCGAGGGCGGCGAGGGCGGGTTCGGCGAGATCGAGACGGCGGTGCTCCGGGCCGCGCGGGAGATGACCACCGACCTGGCGGTGAGCGACGCCACCTTCGCGGCGCTGGAGGCGCGGATGGAGCGGGCTGACCTGATCGACCTGATCGTCACCATCGGCTTTTACTGCGGCGTTGTGCGCATCCTGGGCAGCCTGGAGATCGACGTGGAGGACGACTACGCGCCGTGGCTGCAGCGGTTCCCGCTGCCGGCCTGATGAGGGGCCGCTTCCGCAACCACGGATAGCTCCCGCATACCCCCGATGATATAGATCCGTCGCCGTTTTCGAAACACAGCAGAGTGACCGCGATGTTTGATCTAGAGCGCGTCGATCCGTTCTTCATCCGGGTAATGCAGAACGCGCCGCCTCCTGTCTCTCAGGCGGTCGGAGAAGCGATCCGCGTCGTGCTCGATGACGGTCCGGACGCCGCGATCTCGGTGTTGCAAGCCGGCCGCGCTCAGATTTCCACCGACGACCCGGCTCAGAAGATCCTGTCGAGCCTGCAGGTCGGGATCGAGGCAGTTCGCCGGCTGAAGGATGTCGATCCCGATGCCGCGTACGAGCGGATCTGGAACAAGCCGATCAAAGCCGACGGCACGTCAACCGACGGCAAGCAATATGCGCTGAGCCAGGCAACACAGGTCGCCGTCGTAAACGAAATGCGCCGCCAGATCGTCGAGCGGGCGCGGGTTCAGGCGATGTGTCCATGTTGCGGGTCGCCGCTTCCGACGGCCGAGGCGATGGCGCCGCTGGTCATGATGGACCAGCAGCTTGGCCACTTGAACCTGTATGTCGACATGGCTTCGCTCCAGTCGATGATGCGACAAGATCCGAACGTGACAGAAATCGACCTGGCATCGGTCGACCAGATCTGCACGATCCTGGCCAAACGGTCGGGTCTCGCGATTCCGGTGGCGATTTGCTCCTGCTGCGGCAATCCGGCTCTCGCCTTCCATTTCGACCCCCAGAAACTCCACAGTTTCTACGCTGGCGACGCCCCGGACGAAGCGTTTGAACAGGGGCACAACGAGAGGTTCGTCGCGCTGATAGGCCGGGCGATGTACCCGCACTGGCTGGTTGCCAGGACCGGGATCGGGCCCGGCGCGCGCGTCTTCGACTTCGGATGCGGTCCGGGCACGATGCTGAAGCACCTGACCATGTTCGGGGTGGAGGCGCATGGTTTGGACCTCGACCGTTTCCGGATTCACTATGCCCGCAAGGTCCATGGCCTGGAGAATGCCATGGATTCGCTGGACGCCTACGAGGCCCTGCCAGCGCGCACCTTCGACCTCGTGATGTCCAGTCACACCTTGGAGCACGTCACGTCGATGGATGCGCATTTCCGCCGGCTCTGCGATCTGGTGAAGCCCGGCGGACATCTTGCGGTCGCCGTCCCGAACGGAGAGCTTGCAGGTCGCCGCAAGCCGGACGGTCCGGTGGTGTACCCGATGCTGGGCGGCGATCATGTGAGCGCGCTGACACCCGACGCGCTCGAGCGGCGGTCGACTGCGGCCGGCTTGGAGACTGTGGTGATCCATCGCGGCCCGCAGAAGATCGCCGACCCCGCTTTTGATATGAGCCTGCGGGATCGCATCACCGGCGCGCCGATATGGACCGAGGCAGAAGCCGACTTCGTTCTGCTGGCGCGCCGGCCGTCCTGATCCGGGGCCCCGCACCCGTTATCGGAGACAGGGGGGGACTGTCATGCGGCTTGAGGACAAGGTCGCGGTCGTGGTCGGCGCCGGTCAGCAGGCGGGCGAGACCATGGGCAACGGCCGGGCGGTGGCACTGCGCTTCGCCGAGGAGGGGGCCAGGGTCCTCGCCGTCGACAAGGACGCGGAGTCCGCAGCCGAGACCGTCGCGATGATCGCCGCCAGGGGCGGGACCGCGTCGGCCCTGACCGCCGACATCACCGACGAGGATCAGTGCCGGGCGATCGCGGCGACCTGTGTCGAGCGGTACGGGCGCATCGACATCCTGCACAACAACGTCGGCCGTTCCCAGGGCGACCGGCCGACCACCGAGATCGACATGGCGGTCTGGGACCAGCTATTCGAGATGAACCTCAAGGGGATGGTCATGACCTGCAAGCACGTGCTGCCGGTGATGCGGGCCCAGGGGTCGGGCGTGATCCTTAACGTCTCCTCGACCGCCTCGATCAGCGGCCGCGCGGACCCCGGGGCGCGCAGCGGGGTCGCCTACAAGACCAGCAAGGGCGCGGTGAACACGCTCACCCATCACCTAGCGGTGGAGAACGCGGAGTTCGGCGTGCGCGCCAACGTGATCCTGCCGGGGCTGATGGACACGCCCATGGCGATCGAGCGTCGGGCGCGCGAACGCAGTGTCGACCGCGACACCGTCCGCCGCGAGCGCGATGCCCGGGTCCCGCTCGGCGGGCGGATGGGAACGGCCTGGGACGTGGCCAATGCCGCCGTGTTCCTTGCCTCCGACGAGGCGGCCTATGTCACCGGTCTGGTCATGCCGGTGGATGGCGGGCTGACGGCGATCCGGGGGTAGCGGAACCGCATTTCAAGGCGCCAGCAGATGATTGTCGTGGGCCGCAACGCCACCGGTGGTGAACCAGAGCGCTGACAGCCTGTCGCGGTCGGCGGCGATGTGGCCGATCCGGCCGGTGCCGGTCGATACGCGAAACCCGCCCGCGCGATGCCCGGTCGCAATGCCGCAGCCGTCTTCCGCCGCGATCACGCCGAGCGGCCGCCCGTCCTCGACCGCCCAGAAGGCGAAGAACCCGCCGCGCGGGAACCCGGCGCCGACCACCTTGCCCAAGGGGTCCATTGCCACGTCGCCGCAATAGCCGCGGGCTTTGAGCGTTACCGCGTCCGGGAGGTGGAGCAGCCGGGTCTCGCGGCGGCGGGTGCGCAGGCATATCAACGGGGTCTTCTCGCCCTCCGGTCCCTGGTCCTGCATTGCGACGCAGACGATCTCCGGCCCGGCGGCTAGATGGCGCATGCTGAGCTTGTGCAGGTCCGCCGGTAGCGTCAGCACGGTGTCGAGTATGTCACGCGCCGGGTCGAACAGCGCGAGCGACGGCGCCATGGTCGGAATGTTCAGCTTGGCGCGTCCACTGTCCGGATGGGTCAGGATGCCGCCATTTGCGATCCAGATTCGCTCGGAGCCGGCGGCGCGGGCGGCGTCGTGGGGGCCGATGCCGGCGCTGTCGACCTCGCCGATTCGCCGGTAGCCGGTCGACGTGTCCCAGATCCCGATGACGCCGCGTTCCTCGTCGAAGGCGTTCTCGGTCGTGTACAGCAGCCGCCCGTCGCCGGAAAAGGCGGCGTGCCCGCAGAAGTGCCGGTTCTCGGGCGGTTCAAAACGGGCCTGGACGGCGCCGCTGCGGCGGTCGATGACAAAGCCAAATCGCCCGGGCCGGCGGGCCAAGATGACAAGCTCATCGGTCCCGGGCCGCCGCGTTATGCCGTGACCGCGCGCCGGTAGGGGCTCGGCGAACACCGGTGCGCCTCTGGCGTCCACGCCCACGATCGCAAAGGTACCGTCCTCCAGCATCGCCGTCGTGACCATGGTCGGCAGGCCTGCGAACGCTGTGCAAGGCGCCGTGACTAGGACGGCGGTGGCGGCGAGGAAATCGCGCCGGGACAGGGCGTCTGTCAGCTCAGTCTCCATCCAGGCTATTGAATCCGGCCGAGATGCCGAGCGCTGGGCCGACCCGCTGCGTCAGGAGCGCCTTTAGGGCGGAGACCTGGATGGCCAGCTCCTCCAGATGCGCGCGCTGCTCCGGGTCCGACACCGCCTCGGCGAGTGGCAGAGTCACCGCACGAGCCGTCTGTCCGGTCAGTCGGAAGGCCCGGGCCATGAGATCGGCAAGCTCAACCTCGCCGCGATGGCGAAGCGCATGGTCCACGCTGCTGCCGTCCCCGCCGTATGACGCCGCGACCGCCGCGATATCGGCGCGGATCAGGTCCATCGACAGCCCGCTTCTCCAGGCTTCCGCGCGCTTCGGTCGGGCGACGGCGAGAGAGTCGCCGAGCGGGCGGGCGAGCCGCAGCCGCACGATGCCTTCGAGCGAGGAGACCGCGCCTGTCATCAGCGCCGTCAGGGATTCGGCATGTGATGAGTAGACGGCGGTCGTGGCGCCTGGCGCGACCAGGGTCGCGCGAAATGGCGTGTCCCCCTCCGTCCATGCCGACACGACCTCGGCCGCGATGGTGTGAAGATTGGCGGCGATGGCCTGGGCGATCGGGCAATCGTTGGTGCCTCGGCCGGCGTGGATCACCCGCTCGAGCGCTGGGAAGCCCTGGACCGCCACGCTGGCCTCGGCGATCGCGGGCGTCCCTCCCGCCGCCCGCAAGGCCGCCAGTTCCCGGCCGGTGCGGTTGCGGGTGTCCGGCCAGAACTGGACGCGGAACTGGCGGTCGAAATAGGTGATCGGGCCCTTGACGACATGGCGCGCGCCGGCCCAAGTGATCCAGGCATCGGCGAAGGCGCCGAATACCGCGTCGGTGGCCAGGGAACCGGAGGCACAGGCGGCGTCGACGGTTTCCGACAACCCGCGGGTCGCCGCCTCGAACCCCCTATAAGCCGGGATCACCTGGGTATCGATGAGGTCACGCACCAGCGCCTCCGATGAATCGGCGTGCGCCCTGGAAGGAGCGGTCACCAGCGCTATGGCCAGGAAGACGGTTCGAATTCCCAATGGTCGCATCGGCCGGCCCCTACAGCGAGTTGACATAGGCGACCAGCGCGTCGCGATCCGCCGTGTCGAGCTTAGTGACGCGGTCGCGGGCCGCCTGGGCCTCGCCGCCATGCCACAGGATTGCCTCCAGGATCGAGCGGGCCCGCCCGTCATGCAGGAAGTAGGTATGGCCGTTGACCGTCTCGGTCAGGCCGATTCCCCAGAGCGGCGGCGTGCGCCACTCGTGGCCGTCGGCATCGCCCTCCGGGAGGCCGTCCGCGAGGCCTGGACCCATGTCGTGCAGCAGCAGGTCAGTGAAGGCGTGGATCTCGTGGCCGGCCAGCGCGGGATCGTCGGCATCGGCGGCGGTGGTCAGGCTCGGCCGGTGGCAGGCGGCGCAGCCGGCATCCGCGAACACCTGTGCACCCCGCACCACGGCGGGGTCGGTCATGTTGCGCCGCGAGGGCACCGCCAGATGCTGAGAGTAGAAGGTCACCAGCTTCAGCATGGTCTCGCTCACTTCCAGGCCGGTGGCCTCGCTGCCGCCATCGGGGGCGGTGCGACACTTGGCTTGGGTCGTGGTGCAGTCGCCGGCGCCATCCGGGAACGCGACGGTGGAAAGGCCCATGTCGCCGAGGAAGGCGGCGGCGGCCTGCTGGCGCAGGGTCGGCTGTCCGGCCTTCCAGCCGAAGCGGCCGAGCTGCGTGGCGCCGGTCTCCACGTTGGTGACGATCGCGGCCCGGCCGGAGATGCCGTCGCCGTCGGCATCCTCGGGATCGGCCCAGGATGTGATCTGCGCCGCCGGCACCGCCTCCAGCAGGCCGAGGCCGATCATCGGCGGGGCGATTCGGGGCGACAGGCGGGTGGCGGCGTCCATCGCGCCGTAGCCGAGTTCGGTCACCGTCCAGTCGGGGCGGCGCAGCGACACAATCGTGCCGTCGCCGAGGGTGACCGGTACCTCCGTCCAGGTCACGTGCGGCCGCCCCTCGATCGCGACGCCGGCGATCGCGAAATCCTGCAGCTGACCGCCGTAGACCGGATCGGGGCGCGCCGTCCGCGGGCCGGTCGGGATGCCGAGACGCAGCAGCAAAGAGACGGCGTTGTCTTCCGGCCAGTTGGCGGCGGGCGGGTGGCCGCGACCGTCCTTCAGATGGCAGCGCTGGCAGGCGCGGGCGTTGTATAGCGGGCCGAGGCCGTCGGAGGAGCGGGTCGAGGCGGGGGCGGTGACCCAGAGCTTCTTGAAGATGCCGTTGCCGACCTTGAAGTCGAGCTCCTTCTCGAATGCCAGGGTCGTCGACGAATGCGAGAAAGCGTTGCCGTCCGGGGTGCGCCGGGAGGTGGCTTCGCCGGCGGGACGGCTCGCGGCCGGGTCGGCCACCGAGTCGCA